>Ga0226835_1000102_pt1 | contig 169523 bp, 128 predicted proteins | sample LAC_MetaG_1_FD_163627 | JGI IMG/M metagenome (GOLD analysis project Ga0226835, IMG submission 163627) | Anaerobic ammonium oxidizing microbial communities from anammox membrane bioreactor (MBR) in UC Berkley, California, United States -... | ecosystem: Engineered > Bioreactor > Anaerobic >... | reverse complement strand
ACTGACTAAATATGCTACAAAATTTATTCATCCTTGAGCCCTCCTTTGGTTAATGAGTTTTACATACCAACTCTCTTATACCAAATCAGGGCTCTTCTTTAAAAACTTAATTTGGACAAGAGTGATAAATAATCTAATTTCCATTATTAATTACCTTCTTTCGAGTGTATTCTTGCCCCTATGTGCCTATTCCCTAAAACAAAGAGGACTCTAACCTGAACGCATATTTTATTCTCGTCCTCTGCCTTTACATCCTCAAGGAGACCTTTGAATCCTGGGTTCAGTATCTTAATCTCAAGCACATGCGAAAAACCGGAGTATCCGTTCCGCATGAATTTGAGGGAAAGATAGATGAATTCCTTTTGAAAAAGACAATAGACTACGAAGCGGAGAAAACCCGTTTTAGCCTTATCTCGGCAATGTTCAGTAGCGCCGTTACCGTCATATTTATTTTTTGTGGCCTGCTGAACTTCTACAATTCATGGATTGCTTCGCTGGACCTGTCCTTTCTCGTTTCGGGCTGGCTCTTTTTTTTACTCTTATCTTGTGGCAGCGAATTCTTATCTGTACCTTTCAGCCTTTACAATACCTTTAAAATAGAAAATAAATATGGATTTAATACCATGACGCCACGGTTGTGGGTGTCTGACTTTATAAAAACACTCCTTATTTCGACAGTTATGATGTCACTGGTGACCTTTGCAGGATTCTGGCTCATTCAGTGGAGCCCTCACTACTGGTGGCTCTTGATATGGGGTTTTCTCTTTATCTTCAGCATCTTTGTTATGTATATATCCCCTTACGTCATCGAGCCTCTCTTTAATAAATTTACCCCGATTGAAGATGAATCACTAAAAGAAAAGATCGTTCAATTAACAGCCATGGCCGGTATTCATGCAGGCAGGACTCTCAGGGTAGATGCATCAAAGAGAAGCAGACATACCAACGCCTATTTTACCAGCATTGGAAAGACAAAGAGGATCGTTCTGTACGACACCTTGCTCGAGAGCATGAATCACGATGAAAACCTGGCCGTGCTGGCGCACGAGATAGGACACTGGAAAAAAAGACATATGCTGAAAATTATTGTCGCATTTGAAATATTTTCATTCATAGCTCTTTATTTCTCGTTTAAAGTTATACAAAGCGACGCCCTCGTAACGCTTTTCCATATTCGTACAAATACCCTTTTTGCAAAATTTTTAATCCTTGCTTTCATTGCCGATATTCTTTCATTCCCTTTTACGCCATGTGTAAGTTATCTTATGAGAAGACATGAACGGCAGGCTGACAGGGCATCATACGAACTTACGAGGAATTCCGAAAGTATGGTGAGTGCCCTTACAAAGCTTTCAAAGGATAATCTCACCAACCCTTATCCACACCCTCTTTATGTAACCCTTTATTATTCACACCCGCCGGTCATTGAAAGGATTCGATATATCAAGGGATTTTCACTCGAAAAGAATTCACCATAGAAATGGCACATAATTTCAGCAAATAACTTCGCATCGCTGGGACGCAAACCAGCCCCAGACTCCCTGGCTGGTGGGCTGCACTGGTCCCGGCATAGTCTGGATTGCGCCTGCACAGGGCAGCGGAGAATTGATCTGGTGTCCGTATTTTGTCGTCAAATACGGATTAACGTCTCTTTTCCTGCTGACTCCTGCTTGCCTCCTGCAATATACCACCATCATTGAGATCGGCCGCTACCCCCTCTTTGCGGGCAGGAAGCCTTTTCCATAGTTTCGTCAGGCTGAATCGCTGGTTCGACATATCTCTATAGCTGTTCATGACACTCTCAATTCTCTGGTCCGGAGCATTCGCCTCTTCTGATGGAACGACGATAGCAGGGTCGACTAATTTCATTTCAGGCGGATATCAACGCAGGCAAACGCTGTTCTGGGGATATGCCTCTATTACAATCTTCCTTACCGACATCCTGGCGCCAGGCCTGCCGCAGCGGGCGCATCCCCTAAAGCGATTGCAAATTCTTCTCGCCATTTCCTTTGTGGCTTATCTGTCACTAGCAGTTGCCTGTCTTTGGATAATTTTGTTTACAAACTAAAATATATTTATAATCAGGCGGCGTTAAGGAAATAGTAATCCAGGATGACGAGAAGGGATAAAGTATTTTAGATGCTATCTTTTTTAATTCTGGAGACACCTTGGGGATGGTCTTTAAGGGGGGGATCAAGAAACCAAGCCAGTGACTTATAAAGAGATAAAAAACGAGGCCGACGGGACTCGAACCCGCAACATCCAGATCGACAGTCTGGTACTCTAACCAATTGAGCTACGGCCCCAGAGGTTGCAATAAATTTAAAGATAAATACTGTGGTGGGCGATATAGGACTCGAACCTATGACCCCTTGCTTGTAAGGCAAGTGCTCTAGCCAATTGAGCTAATCGCCCATGTGAGAAAGAAAAGTATAACATCTCATTTTTTGCGAGTCAATAGAATTCTATTGTTCCCCAGAGTATTTTTTGATAATTCAGTTCCGGATGATACGACGGTAGATATCGGTTTTCTGGATCTATTTCATAATGCTCCACCAGGATCGTACAAAGAAGGAGGCTATATCGGTTGATTCCCACCCAGACAAAGACTGTCCGGAGGATTTATTCTGGATGGAGCTTGTTTCGTAAACTGGGTAAAAGACAGCAATTTTGTTTTTTGAAATATTTCAACGGTAATGATATTTGGCATGCCGTGCAGGAGCGAAGCATTTACAGTAATTAGCACAAACACGTTTATATCCAAACGGACAAATGCTTTTCCCCTGCTTTTCAGAAAAATTGTTACGCTAAAAGACAAATTTCTTTCCACGAGAAATAACGAGAAAATAAAATCCTCAACTCAGGAAATTAAAAACAAAAGCACCTCTTACAATAATCATTCTGCCTGCGTGTAATCAATTTGGGTATAGCGAGGAGTAAATAAAAATCAGGATGGTGTTTTGAGATAGACCAGCGCCTTATCATCGTTGTATGAAATTAATTCCGCATGCCGTCCCCAGTCGATAAGGATATCCAACTGTTTTTCTGCATCACCTTCAGGGAATTCCGACTCTAAAGCGTCATAGATTATATCCCAATTCAAGGCACGGTTTTCTGAATTGTTTAGCATGGTCATTAGCCAGCGCATCAAAGGCACGCGCCGGATGCGTGCAGCAAAAATTTCCTTTCGCGCCTGAATACTGGCTTCGGCAAAGGTTTCGCCGAGTGACGTCAGGGTAATATCGCCTTTTTCAACGTAGACAAAACCCAATATTTCAGCGGCCTCGGTAAGACTAAGGAGGTGGTCGGAGTTAACGCCTAATTCATGCGGAAGGCGGTAAATATCAAAGCGGTTTTCCGGAAGTTCGGAAAGTTGCTCTAATAGCCCCGCTAAGTCTGTGATTGTAACATTTGGCAGCGAACGGGTACGGCCTTGTTCGCCCGGGGCAACCCCAAGTTCTATGGTTTCGGGTTCCGTCTGCCCTGCAAGTATGCTATAAACCTTATCCATAACTTTTTGAAATGCTTCCGATTTGCGTTGCCGGGGATGTTGCAGCCCTACCTTCACTTCGGCAACGATTCTCCCTGGCTCTTTATCCATGACCACAATCCGGTCAGCCATGAATACGGCTTCTTCGATGTTATGGCTAACCATAAGGATGGCTTTGGTGGGAATACCACCGCCTGTCCAAAGTTCCATAAGTTCGCTTCGCAAGGATTCGGCGCTTAAGACATCTAATGCGGAAAATGGTTCATCCAGGCAAAGCAATTCAGGTTCTACTGCCATTGCACGCGCAAAGCCGACTTTTTGGCGCATTCCACCCGACAATTCCCGCGGGTAAGCAGTTTCAAAACCATTCAAACCGACCCGGTCAATCAGGTCCATAGTACGCGTTGCCCGAACATTAGAAGGGATGCCGCGCGCCTTCAATGCCAAATCTACATTTTCAAATACACTCAACCAGGGGAATAAGGCAAAGGATTGAAAGACTATTGTTGCATGCGGATTGACACCATTCACCGGCTGTTCCCGATAAAGTACCGTTCCCTTAGAGGGGCGTTGCAAACCCGTTATAATTCGTAATAAAGTGCTTTTCCCACAACCCGAAGGTCCAAGCAGTGCCACAAATTCACCTTCGTAAATGGTAAGGTTAACATCCTGCACAGCAGTGAAACGGCGCTGCCCACTGGCGTAAGTCTGCTGGACATGACGCAGTTTCAGTAATGCATTGTAAGTATGATTAATTGCCATGGTTACCCCATTCGATATTTTTCATCAGCGAGTTTATAAAGTCTCCTCCAGAAGAGGCGATTGATTAGTATCACGGCTAAAATCATGCTCAGAGTGGAGGCCAGAAGCAAGGGATAGTCTCCTTTTGCGGTTGCTTGCGAGATGAGCGAACCTATGCCTGTTGCAAACAACGTCTGCCCGCCAAAGTTAACATACTCTGCCACGATGCTGGCATTCCATGCGCCGCCACTAGCTGTGATTGCTCCCGTGATGATGAAAGGAAACAGTGCTGGCAAAATAAGCGTACGCCATGTTTCCCAGCGCGAAAGTTGCAATATGGAAGTTGTGTTTTTCAGGTCTTGAGGAATAGCGCTTGCTCCTGCAATGATATTAAAAAGCAAATACCATTGTGTACCCATTAACATGAGGAAGACGGCAGCTATATTCAGTCCGCCTGTTACGTTGATGAAGATAAGCAGTATGATGGGAAATATAGCGGTAGCCGGTACTGCCGCTGTTACCTGCACAATGGGCTGGAGTATTGCGGCAACACGGCGATTTGTTCCGATTGCGACACCGACGGGAATGGTCCACAACAAAGCAATAACCAGCGATAAGCTCACGCGCAAAAATGTTGCAAAAGCGCCAATCCCAATTTGTGCCCATTGGGTTGACGGTATTAAAACCAACATGAGCGCGGCCCGATAACCGCCGTACAGCAAAAGGCCACCAGTAAGCGAATAAAAAATGCCTGTCTTCCAGTTGCGTTTTGATGTTTTAACTTCTGTGTATAACCTCATTGGTGCACGACGAATGATCCAAAGGTCAAATTGCTCGTTTACTTTGAGAAGGACGGAACGTATCCACAGAAATAAGCGGGAAGTATGTACTGCATCATAAAACCAGGATGTCGGTGGCTGGTCACTCTCTACCATTTCTACTTTGAAGCGGTCTGACCAAGCCAGAAGCGGACGCCAAACGAATTGGTCAAGCGCTACGATCGTAAAAATCAAAGCGGCTAAACCAAGAGCAATGCAGTAAAAATTACCCTGATTGGAGGCTTCCTGAAGATATGCGCCTAAGCCAGGCAGGCGGAAATCTTTTGACCCAACGGTAAAAATTTCTGACGCCATGAGGAAAAACCAACCGCCCGCCCAGGACATAACACTGTTCCAGATTAGTCCAATCATCGCAAAAGGCAATTCCAGGCGTTTAAAACGCAGCCATGTGTTTAGACGAAAAATAGAACTGGCTTCGAGCAATTCTTTTGGAATGGTAGTCAGCGATTGATACCAGCCAAAAGTCATGTTCCATGCCTGACTGGTGAAGATCAATACGACAGCCGCCAATTCTGCCGCAACACGCTCAGGTAAGATAGCACTCAACCCTAACAAAACAATCGGCAGGAAGGAAAGGATTGGCACACTCTGCAAAACATCCAGCAGAGGCATGAGGACAGATTCTGCGTGACGGTTGTAAGCCGCGGTGCGCCCGTAAGTGAGTGTGAAGAGCAATGAGAGGATATAAGCCCCGAGCATTCGCCCCACGGAAAGCAATGTGTACCAAGGCAAGGCAGAAGGATTGAGTGAAATTTGCGGGCCTTCAATAATGAGCGGCGAATCAAAGGAAAGGCGCGCTCCCCCGTAAAGCAGCACAGCCATTAACAAAATAACAATTACATCTCCCCATGTAAAAGGGCGCTTTATACGCTTTTTCGGTGGTAAGGTGTTTTGAAGTAGTCCCATATTCTTCTCCAAACAAGAACCCAGCGCCATTGGTACGCAGGGCAGAAGATCGATTTGCTTTGGCAAAGCTGAATCAGCCCAATATTACCAATTGGCTGGAATTTTGTATCGTGATGTGATCAGGGTTGGATAGAGAAATGGTATGCATATCTCTCCTTTGCTTTTCTTAAGATATCCAAAAACCTTCCCCTATCTTCATCGTCAAAGAACATTCTGTTCCTCTGATTGCCTCTTGGTGGGTATGACGAAAAATACATTCAAATTCCAATCATAACGATCTTGCTATAATCCTTCATTGTATCTATTCATCAGAGTTTATCAATGGAAATCTGAAGGTTTGATCGTATGTCGTATATATTATATGGCTAGCCCGACTTTCGCAATTCGCGTACAAGAGCGTTTGTTTTTGGGCAGGTACCGCCAGGAAATTTTTGATTAGTGTAGGGCGGATTTTCAAAAGGCCGCCTGTGAAAATTCTCAGCAAAAATCGGAGTTCTACGTCTATGTGGAAAGCCATGGCCATGTAGCCAGGGAGCGTTCCCAGCGTCGCCGCAGACTCAAGCGTCTGTGGGCAAGTCTGCACGGACTTCGCAATCGAAAGAGCATCACCCGTGATGACCTGCCGATGCATATCGGGGCGTTAAAGAAAGAAGCCGGGCGAGACTTTGGGCTGGTTCGTATCTCTCTCCCCAATCCGCAAGAACCGGTGAATGAGAACACGTTCCATTTCAGCCTGGATCGTGAACGCCTGCGGCGAACGCTGCGGCGTGAGGGACGCTATCTGCTTCGTTCCAATATGCAGGCCGCCTCGCCTGAAACCGTCTGGGAATCGTATCTACTTATGACGCGCATTGAGCAGGCATTTAAGGATTTGAAGGGATCGCTTTCCATCCGTCCCATATGGCACCAATGGGAAAAGAGAATGGACGCCCATATTTTTGTTTCCTTTTTGGCTTTTTGTCTCCGCACCACGTTGCGAAATCTTGCGCGTGGGCAAGCCACAGGGCTGATATCCGAAGCCATTTTGGAAAAAATGCCGAACATTCAAATGATTGATGTTCATTTACCAACCACGGATGGTCGTCACATTGTCATGAGCCGCTATACACAGACAGAAAAGGATGTTTCTCTCCTTTTGGCACAATGGGGATTATCGCTTCCCGAACAACCGCCGCCCAAGATTTATGCATCAGGACAGATCGGGCTGTCGTGCCGACCTTTTTGTACGACCCCTTGAATTTGCTAACTTAGCGGCTTGTATACCCCCCGAATTGCGAAGGTCGGGCTAGTGCCTGGACGAAAACTACCAAAAATATCATTTTGAGCGGAGCGAGAAATCTTTTGAGCATTGAAATTGTTGGGTTTGAAGGTTTCTCCCTTCGGTCGAAATGACAAAAGTATATGTTTTCGTTCAAACATTAACTACTGCGGCTTTGTGGGAGACAGTCTGATGTTGTCCAAATTTAGCTATGCCGTCAGAAGGCTATGGCATAAATGGCTGAATTGGTGCAGCCGGAGGAAGGGCTTTGATTAGAATGAGTTTAAAGATCTGCTGAAAAGACGTACGTTGCCGAAACCCAGCATTGTGAAAGATTACAGCCGAATATATTCTTCTACTTAATGAATCTGTATGAAGAGCCGTGTGCAGGAATTCTGCATGCATCGTTCTGTGTGGAATGGCAGGAGTAATCCTGCCGTCTACTCGACTATAACCTCACTTTCCGATACAAAATTCAGAAAATATTTTCGATAAAATATCTTCTGTTGTAACGGATCCCAGCACCTCACCTATGGCATCTATTGCAGCACGTACGTCTAATGCAATAAATTCGTGGCTTTCATTACGCTGTGCCGATTCCACAGCACATTGAACCGATTGGAGAGATCGCTGAAGGGCATCCTTTTGACGCATACTCATGAGACTCGGAATAGCATCTATCCTGCCGCCAAGGATGGCCTCCAACAACAGCCCCTTCAATTTTTCCAATCCTTCACCGGTCTTCGCAGAAGTATATACAACAGGATACGTTGCAAGCTCCGGTGGCAATTCAAAATGGGAACTTGTTCTTTTTAGATCGGATTTATTGACTATGATAATCGTATTGGCAGTCAAGTTGTCCACCTTTATTTCCAGGAACTGTTCACCCAAATCGAGACTGCCGTCAAAAACAAACAATACAATCTGTGCCCTTTTCAGAATGGATTGCACCGTTTCTGTCAATCCTGCTATCTTATTATTTTTCGCGTCTTCCACTCCTGCCGTATCCGTCAATTTAAAACAAATCCCGCCTATCTCTAAGATATCGGTAACCACATCCCGTGTCGTCCCCGGGATATCGCTAACGATCGATCTTTTCTTCCCTAAGAGGGCATTTATCAGACTCGATTTCCCGACATTGGGTTTGCCATACAAAACAGTTTCAATCCCTCCCTGAGAAATCTTGCCGGTTTCTGATGGACGTAAAAGACGGGAAATGGCCGTTCTTAGCTCCTCTAGTTGCCGGATAATTTCATTCGCCGGTATCAACTCAATATCCTGATCTGAAAAATCAATAGCTGCCTCTATTTGTGCACACAGAGAAACTGCCTTGTCCTGTACCTGCCGGATCTGCCGTGATAGGTTCCCTGTTAATTGTGCAACCGCTGCTGTTAACTCAAGGTCTGTCTGTGCACGGATGATACGCATGGCAGATTCGGCCTGTGCCAGATCGATCCTTCCGTGTAAAAAGGCGCGTTTTGTAAATTCCCCCGGCTGTGAAAATCTGATACCGTTTTTCATTCCATTTCTTTCTGACAACAGAATGTCTAAAAGTATTTCCAGAAGCGGCGGAGAACCAATGGTATGAATTTCTACCACATCCTCTTTTGTGTACGAATGGGGTTTTTTCATAAGGTACAGGGATACAGGAATATTGATACGTTCCTTTGAAGAATGAATATATCCTTTTACCGAACTGTAGGATGGAATATCTTCTAAACTGATGTTTGTGGCTGGAGCAAAAAGACTTTTAACACATGGAATGGCTTCCGATCCGCTGATCCTGATGATTGCGTGAAATGATCTCCCCGAGGGTGTAGAAACAGCAACGATCGTATCCTGAATTTCTGGATACATAAAAGAATCCGGCGTGTTAGGTTCTTATCTTTTTAATGGTCTTTCGGATCACGATACCCTCGATAATACTGAATATGGTGCTTGTTGTCCAGTAAATCGTGAGTCCGGAGGGCATGTGATAGAGGATGAAAGCGAACATAATCGGCATAAACGACATCATCTTCTGCTGGGCTTGGGCCTGCGGGTCTGTTGCCGGGGCTTTTGGGGTAACCTTCATCTGGACAAAGGAAACTCCGGTCATAATTAATGGCAGGATATTGAGGGCGCTCCCAATGAAAGGAATGGTAAAGGGGAGCGTCAACAGGGTATCCGGCGCGGAAAGATCATTGATCCAAAACATGAAGGGCGCCTGTCTCATTTCAAAAGAAAGCTGCAGGGTGCGGAAGAGCGCAAAAAACACCGGAAGTTGCAAGAGCATGGGCAAACAACCGCTCATCGGGTTAACCCCATATTTTTTAAATAACAACATCTGCTCTTTTCCCATTTTCTGTTTATCATGCTTATATTTTTCCTTCAGCTGATTAATCATCGGCTGCAACTGCTGCATTCGAAACATAGAAACCTGACTTTTCCTGGTAAGAGGGAAAAGAATGGCTTTAATGATAATCGTTAACAGGATAATGGAAATACCGTAGTTGGGAATTACCCGATAAACGGCATTTAAAAATGCCAACAGCATCTTGCTGATTACAGTAAACCAACCGTAATCCAGAAGAACATCCAATGTCTCATATTGTTTCAGGATTTGCTCTTTTTTCGGTCCCATAAAATAGATATACCTGTGTCTGGCAGTCTCATGTGGTGGAATCCGAAATTTGTTCGTTTGTATCATTACCATAAAATCAGCGAGTTCTGCCTTTTCATTCGTAAGCACTCCTTCGGCATTCAATGCCTGCGCATTAACCGATGCAATCATATCGCTGGAGGCAGGCTGCAGGATCGTAGAGAAATACTTGTTTGTTGACCCGGCCCAGACAATACCAACCGATTCATTTTTAGAAGGTAATTCCTTCGGCGCCATCTTTAGTAGCTTTGTCCTTTTATTTCCCATATCCACTCCCAATACCGCCGCAATGTCCGTGGCAGGCACGCCTTCATGGGTGATCAGTGAGGATGCGATAATGCTGTATGATGCAGCGGTTTCAGCGTCGGTAGTATTTTCTAAGGCAACTTCCATACTGATATGATATTTGTCAGAAGGCATGGTAACGGTTTTAACAAGATTCATTTCTTTGTTTAGCTTGGTGGAAAATATGATCGTGTCTTTCCCCTGTTCAACGATCTGGTATCGCTGCCGAAAAAAATCCGGCTGCTGAAGAATGGCATCAATGGCAAGAGGGCGGTATTCTGTGTTCACGTCCTCTAATAAATCAAGGATCTTTTTTGCCCCTGCATCTTTGAAGTGTTTCAGTTGAATCGATTTGAGCGCCGCCCCTTCGTTCGTCCATACCGTTCTTACGAATTCATTTTCAAGAACGACTTCCTGAGTCGGAACATCCTTCTGAGGCTCAATAGTCTTCTGGTCTGGCAACGACCGGGTCGCTTCGGCAGTCTTTGCCTCCCGGCTTTTTTGCGGAACGATTTCTTCTGGTATTTCTTCGGCAACTTTAGCCGTTTTAGACGAGAGCAAGGGTAATATAAAGGGGTAATACAATATCATAATTACCCCACAGATAGCCACCGCAATAATTGCCTTTTTATCCATGAATCTTTTTTGGTCCCTCCGGCAACTCAGCCTCATCAATGAGCATAACAGGAATATCGTCTCTTACCGGATATCGTCGCCCGCATGTGGTACACACAATTCTGTCACCTTCCAGACGGACATCTGTCTTGCAGAGAGGGCAAGCTAGAATATTCAGCAATTCTTCCGTAATCATTGGTAAATTCTCCAGGAAATTATCATAAGCGTTGCATGGTAACAAACTATCTCAGGAATTTCAAATTAAAACTACGATCTGAAAAATATGGTTTCTCTTCATGCGGAAACTTCCCAGTTGTTTTGTTCAATCAACTGTTCAGGAGAGATGGAAATATAAATATCTGCATAGTTTACCGGTTGTTCAATCTTAACTCTGTTGAGTCGAACCAGTTCCAGCAGGGCTAAAAAGAACCCGACAATCCGTTTTCTTTCACGCATTCCCTCAAAAAGTTCCGTAAAGGAAATCGAAGAATAAAGGCGTACCTTTTCGATTACATCATTCATATATTTCTTTATTGGAGTGTCATCATACGTTACTTTCGTGGATACATCAAGCGATAGCTGCTTCATGAGTTGAGAAAACCTTTGCAAAAGATCCCACACCCTGATACCCTCCAACGGCAGTTGCTCTCCTTTCTCTTCTGGCATTTCTATAATGGGCTCTCTGGGTATTCGTGAGCACTTTTTTTCCCACTCAGCAGCACGGTCAGCCAGGATAAACGTGCGCTCCTTGTACCGTTTATACTCCAGCAATTGTTTTACCAGAGATGACCGCGGATCTTCCACTTCATCATCATCTTCTTTTAATTCCGTACGGGGAAGAAGCATGTACGACTTCACATACATAAGCGTAGCCGCCATCACTAAAAAATCGCCAACAATGCTCATATCCAAAGACTGTAAGGCTTCTACGTGCTGTAAGTACTGATCGGTAATCCGTGCAATGGGGATATCGCAGATATTAACTTCCTCTTTTTTAATCAGGTACAAAAGCAAATCAAGGGGGCCGTTATAAACATCCAGATCTACTTTATATTCGTTTGTCATTTTGCGTACGCTGCGGATAATACGGTATAGAGAAGTTTTTTTCAGTTCACAGGGGGCAATTTATACAAGTGCCTCTGCTCCCTTAAACTACAGTCCCGTAAACAATCTGAGAAAATACTGTATCGGTGGGCCAAGGATGGTGCTTAAAATCGGGATACCAGCATAATTCCCCATAATAATCAGCCCCAGCAGAATAAAAGGGCCGTAGCGCTCGATTTCCTTATATTTCTGCGCCATTGCATAGGGCAGCAAGCCTTCAAGGATGTGAGAACCATCGAGAGGAAATAAAGGAATCATATTAAAAAATGCCAGCGAAAGATTCATAGCAATCCCCGACAGAAGCAAATTAAATAAATTGATAGATACGTTCATCGGTATGAACGTTGCATTACGCAGAAGTTGAAAGACGACACCAAATAAAAAAGCAGAAACGAAGTTAGAGGCAGGGCCAGCAAAGGACACGATCATGTTATCCCGGCGGGGGTTCTTAAAATTATAAGGATTGATGGGAACTGGCTTGCCCCACCCAAAACGCGCAAAAACAAAACACAATGCCCCAAGAATATCGATATGAGCAAGGGGATTGAATGTCAACCGTCCCTGAAGTCTTGCCGTTGGGTCGCCAAGCTTATTTGCCGTCCAGCCGTGAAAATACTCATGAACCGTAAGCGCATAGAGTATTGCAGGGATGGAAATGAGTAAATTATTGAAATCCACTGATTGTTCACGCCCTCTTTTTATTCATGCAATCCGTATAAACGGAGGACATCCTAACACAATAAAAATGTGTTGTCAAGCGCAGAACAAGGAATGGATCGGTTCCCCAGAGAAAGCCGTTCTTTTCTCTTGAATGTTGCAGGAATGACTACTATAATTGGTTTGACCGGGTCTAAAAATTCATCGATCCCGTTTCGTCGATGCACAACTTTACAGAGTGAAAAAACCTGATGAAAGAAAAACTTCTGTCAGATATTGATTTTGCTAAAGAGGTACTCCTTCTCGAATCGGAAGTAATCAAAAACCTAATCAGCCGCCTTGATCAGAGCTTTCAGTTGGCCGTCGATCTGATTTTTACCTGTAAAGGCCGGGTCGTAGTTACCGGCATTGGAAAGGCAGGAATTATTGGACAAAAAATCTCAGCTACCCTGGCCAGCACCGGAACGCCTTCATACTGGATTCATTCTTCAGAGGCAAGGCATGGCGATCTTGGACGTATCGTTTCGGAAGATATCGTTTTGGTGCTTTCGAACAGCGGTGAAACCGAGGTTGTTACCCTCTTGCCCTTCGTGAAACAGATCGGGGCTAAGGTGCTTGCCATTACAGGAAATAATAAATCTTCCCTGGCCAAACACAGCGATGTTGTCCTTGACCTCGGGAAGATTGAGGAACCGTGCCATTTAGGATTGGCCCCGTCGGCAAGCTCGACCGCCATGCTCGCGTTCGGCGATGCTTTGGCTCTTACGATATTTAAAAAACGAAATCTCCGGAAGGAAGATTATGCCTTCTATCATCCCGGGGGGGAACTGGGTAGAAAATTGCTTACCGTAGAAATGGTCATGCGCAGGAATGAAGAGAACCCCGTCGCCGATGAAGACATGCCATTGCTGGACGTTCTTGCTGTTATGACAGAAACAGCAGGCAAGCCAGGCGCAGTGAGCATCGTCAATAAGCAGAATAAACTCGTGGGATTTTTTACTGACGGAGATCTGAGAAGACATTTGAAAAATGGCATCTCATTCTTGCATTGCAGCGTAAAGGAGGTTATGACGCAATCACCCAAGGTTATCCATGCCCATTGCCTCGTCGCCGAGGCATACAAAATACTCAAAGATTACAAAATTGATCAGCTTCCCGTAGTAGATGATTTCCACACACCCATCGGAATCATCGATGTGCAGGATTTACTTGCGGTGGGGTTTTAAATTTTTCTTTTGGACGCTGATGAATGCAGATTATCAGGATCGGAGACTAACAAAATATCTGCGTTTGTCTGCAAAAATCAGCGTTATAAGGTAACTTGATAGTATAGGAATTTTCATTCTATTTAAGCTGGTTTTAGGATGGTATGGACAAACTTGTTTGTCCGTGTTTAACTTGATAAAAAATATAAAGCTCGTCATCATGGATGTAGATGGTGTATTAACGGACGGCACTATTTACCTTAATACCCAAGGCTATGAAACCAAAGCATTCAATGTACTGGATGGCACCGGTATCGCGTACCTCCGCCGCGCCGGCATCAAAACCGCCATTATCAGCGGAAGAAACTGCGATGCGGTAATCCACCGGGCAAAGGAATTGGGTATTGAGGATGTTTACCAGGGGGTTAAGAATAAAATAGATGCTTACAAACAATTACTGGAAAAATACGCGTTCAGTGACAAAGAAATATGTTATATCGGCGATGATCTTATAGACCTCCCTGTCTTCTATCGTGTTGGATTTCCCGTTGCCGTGGCCAATGCCACTCCGATGGTTAAACAGCACTCAGCCTATATTACCAAGGTAAGGGGTGGACAGGGCGCCGTGAGAGAGGTTGCGGAAAAGATACTCAAATATCAGGATAAATGGCACCTTATTATGGAACGGTATCAGAAACCTGCTACATAGAACGAGAGATAAAAATCGTGAATTAATGAATTAACCAAAATAAAAGGCTGAAAATTATGCAAACGGCATTAAAGAATCGTGTCAAAAAAACGATAGATGAACTGTCAGGGGGATAAAATAAAACAGCATGTTAGCAAATAACAAACTAAGTTTATGGATGTAATTACAACCCTTTTATTGGACTATATAACATACCCTACGTAGAGGTACACCATGTTAAGCGCCTTGCAGATGGTGGGGAATATACCTTAAAAAATACTGCTTGCCTTTGCCCTATTCATCACAGGAGCTTGTAGGGGCAGGTTTCAAACCTGCCCCTACACTGCATGTAATAGCCGGTTTTTATTGGAAATTTTCAAAAAACTAAATTGTTACGAATTTTAAAGTGAAAACTATTCTTGTTTTTTAGACTGTTATGACCACACGAAGATACATACTTATCGGTATTCCTATAGCTTGTATACTCTCCATCATTGTGTCGATAGTTATATCCAAGCCAAAAGGCGAACTAAAGAGCGCAAAGAGAAATACCCCTCCTGCCAGACAACTGCAGAATGTTTCTGGAAATAGCAAAGATACCATAACACAAACGGTGCAGGGTTTAACCATGCCGAGCTACGACGAGCAGGGGAAAGAGGTCATAATTATGCGTGGAGAGAATACCATCCTCCTAAATGATAATGTCTACAAAATCATTTCCCCGGAAATTGAGGTAACGGACTCTGCCAATACAGGAGATGGAACACAATCTGTTTTCATTACATCAGAAAATGGAGAGATGAATAAGACCTCCGAAGAAGGCTATCTCTCTGATAATGTAGTCATACATTTCGATCCTGATACCCGGCTCAACACGGATAGCCTGCGGTATTTACCGGAAAAAAAGCTTGTTTGTACGGACGAACCCGTTACCATCTATGGGAAAGGCACAAAAATTGTCGGTCAAGGCTGTGAAATAGACCTTGTTAATAAGAAGATGTGGATTAAAAAAGATGCGGAAATGGAAATGGATGGGATCAAAAATGATCTTTTTTTTCTGTCCAAGGATAGCGCTCCGCAAAATACGCAAACTCCTGACGACAACACCGTTCTTCTGGAAGAGGCCGATACGAAAGAAACCTCTTCAGAAAAGACTTATATCCGGTCGAGTGGGCAGCTCATATTTGACAAACAGCCCGATAGCAATATCATGACCTTCAATGACCATGTCGAGTTAAAAAAGGGTAGTTCAACCGTTTTTTCTGACAAGCTCGTCATCTTTCTCGATCCTCAGACGAAACAAACAAAACAGGCTATCGCCAGCGGAAATGTGCTCGCATCACAAGGAACAAAAATCGCTAAAGGGAGTTCTCTGACCTGGGATGTCGATACCCAGAGCGCTACCCTGGAAGACACCCAAAAGGCAGAATTTGTAAAAGACGATCTCAATATAGACGCACAGAAAATAATTTTTTATAAAGATACGGGAAAAATAGACATTCCAAGTCCCGGTAGTTTAAAGACAAAGATCAGAGAAAAGAATGGAAAAAAAGGATCTACCGCTGGAACAGGCAAAGCAAACAATAATGTTACCGTAACATGGGAAGGGAAAATGAATTTCCTGGATAACGCACGGGAGGCCAGTTTCGAAAAAAATATTGAAGTTCAAAGAGAAGATTCCACCCTGCTTTGCGACAATCTGAATGTAACGTTTAACGGTCGTGATTATGATATACAATCGTTAAAGGCCACAGAAAAAATCCATATAATCGACAGAAGGGACAACCTGTTCAGCGAAGCCGTCGGAGACCGTGCCACCTGGGATGCAAAAAACAAAGTCACCGTCCTGAGGGGGCAACCCTTTGCCCTGTTGAGAGAGGGAAATAAACGACAAATCCTTGCTCCGAAAGTTTTGTTTTATGAAGACGGGAAAACGGTATTATGTGAAGGCAAGGGAAGTTTATATGAACGGGGAGAAGAAAAACCCCTCAATCAAAGTGCGGAGGAAACTGACCTAAAAGTCAATTGGACAAAAAAGATGCTTTATCATGATACCCTAAAAAAAGCAAGTTTTTTTGAAGAGGCAGAAGCTACACGGGGTGGGCAAAAATTACAGGGCGACCAGATTGACGCCTATCTAGGCGACGACCAGAATATCGACAAGATTATCGCCACAGGCAATGTCTATTTTTTCAGTAAAAGGCTAGAAAACAGCGAGGGATTTGGATCCCTGTTCACCTGGGATCTCGTCAAGAGTATTGCCGTACTAACTGGTAACCCGAAAGCGGAATTACGAAAGGGAGGTTCACGGACATTTTCTGAAACGGTCTATTTTGACTTGGCAGGGAACCGGGTAACTTGGGAAGGCAGACCTCACTGGCAAATCATAAGCAATGAAATAACAAGTTCAAAGAAATGATGATATGTACCATTTTCTGGTTGTTATAACGCTCCTGTACAAAAAACTCTTTTTTATACAAGTTTTTAACAAGCCGTTTAACTCCTCTTGTTTAAGAACGATTTGGTTGCAGCTTTGCTTCGTTGCAGCATTTCTGTTAACATCCCCGTATTTCCCTGTTTTTGCGGAAGACACAAAACAGGTTGAAGTCTTTGCATGCCATGGTGTGCTGGAGGACGTTCCGGAAAATACCTTTGCCGCATTACGGCGTGTTGCGGAGTTGGGTATCGATGGTATTGCCGTTGATATCCGGCAAACGAAAGATAACCAGCTTGTTCTGATGTGCGATGAAACGATCGACAGGACGACAGATGGAAAAGGATTCGTTGATCAGCTATTATATGCTGAGATACAACAATATGATGCTGGTTCGTGGCGTGGTTCTGAGTTTCGGAAAGAACGGGTTCCTCTCCTTTCTGATGCCCTGAAATTCTGTAAAATAAACGACCTCAAGATGATTCTGAATGTAAAACAGACCTGTTTGGGAAGTCAGGTACTAAATCTTATCAGAGAAAGCGGAATGTCTTCAAAAGTTTATTTGTGGGGAATGCTGAGAAATTTACCCATGGGGGATACAGAATTTGAGACAAAAGAGCTAATGTTTTTACCTATGGAAGAAATGACAAAAGAAAAAATTGATCGTATCCACGAAGAAAAAAAATACGCATTTTCGATTATCTTAGGAAACGATAGCAGAAAGATGATAAAAGATAGAATCAAAATGGGAGTGGATGTAGTTATGGTCGATTATCCATGCGTTGCCATGGATGTTTTGAACTACAAAGGCCAGGCAATCGTCGACAAGAAACCAAAAAGTCAGGGAAAAAACATTCCCCGGCAGGAAGATAAGAACAATGCCGCATACATTCAGGAACAAGTAAAAACCCTGATAAAAACCATCAAAGATGCGGATTATGACAAGGCAAGAACTGCTGCAATAGCTTTGATGGTATTGCCACAGAGATACACGACACCTTCACTCGTAAAGCTTCTCAAAGATAGCAACCCGCAGATAAAGCAACATGCTGCCTGGGCACTCGGATTTTGCGGTGATATCAGTGTGTCCATGAGCATAGAATCCCTTCTGAAAGACAAAAATACTGCAGTACGGCGGGAAGCAGTTCTTGCACTGAAAAGGCTTAACGCTTCACAGCTGGTTCCTGCACTTCTCGAAGTATTTAAGAATGAAACCGATCTGGGAGTTAAATATGACATTGCAAGGACGCTGGGAACACTTGGAGACCTGGGCGCTGTTTATCCCATTATAAAGCTTCTTGCAAAAGAGCGTAGCTGGTATGTCAAAGGTGGCTGTATCGAAGCGTTGGGAAACATTGGCAGCGATCAGGCTATGAACACCCTTGCCAAAATCCTGATTACTGATGCCGGGGAGGATGCAGCATGGACACGTACGAAGGCTGCATGGGGATTAGCTGCAATCGGGCAAAAATCTATCCCGCTGTTGATAAAAGCCCTGGATGACAAAGAAGAAGGAACGAGGCGAAGAGCTGGATGGGCGCTGATAAAGATTGGGCATCCTGCAGTGATGGCGCTAGTAAGTTCATTGCACGAAATTAAGAAGGAAACACGTGAACGTGCTGCACAATGCCTTGGTTGGATTGGCGATGAAAGTGCGGTTGCTGCACTCGTATGGGCGCTAAGGGATAAAGAATCTTCCGTAGTAAGTTCCGCGGCATGGGCTTTAGGCAGAATTGGCAGTCCTAAAGCACTTACTGCACTCCAGTGGCTGGTTAATAATGATACTATCGATGTCCGGGAAAATGCGGCTGAGGCCATAGAGAGAATCATGTTAAATAAAGAAAAAATGGCATATCAACAAGAACATCCGCAAAGACCGTAGCGCTGAAGATCTTTTAATAAACCCCCTGATTACCGGCAAACAATCTTCTGTATCTCCTCTTTTTAAGGAAGATTTCTCCGCCCCCCGGCTGGCGAACAAGTAAGCGAATGGAAAAGCATGAATAAAAATCCGGCAGTCTTAAACGAGAATATCTCTGGTCCGAACATGGTAGAAAAGATGACAGCGCAGACGCAACCAGGCCACCCTAACCATGGGAAGACGAAGATAGATGTAAAATACTTACATGCAAAAGGAATTTTTACAGACGGTATCTATAAAACATCATTGATTAATACAGAAATTTTCAATATTATTTTGTATACAATATTTTACCTTCCCTGATTTTCCTCCCTGTAAAAGAGTGGAATTCGGGAGCAGGTACTTTGATTGTGGCTCTGCCACATTGTGTTCATTTGCATCCAAATGAAGACCAATACCACCAATTAAGCTTGAAAGGTTTATGTTTTCATGAAACGCAACCTGGTATACCTTGTGGGTGCCGGTCCGGGCGACCCACGACTTATCACCGTAAAAGGCCTGGAGTGTATCAAAAAAGCTGATGTTATTATTTACGACTATCTGGTAAATGTAGACCTACTCAAAGTTGCCAAACAGACTGCAGAATTCATCTATGTTGGCAAACAGGGAGGCGCGCATACCATGGAACAGGAAGACATTAATGACCTGATCGTAAAAAAGGCCAGGGAAGATAAAATTGTAACCCGGTTAAAGGGCGGTGACCCATATATCTTTGGGCGTGGCGGGGAGGAGGCAATCGTGCTTTACGAAAACCGTGTCCCTTTTGAGGTAGTTCCCGGCATCACTGCGGCCGTTGCAACCCCTAATTACGCTGGTATTCCGGTTACTCATCGTGATTTTACCTCAACCTTTGGGCTGATCACCGGTCATGAAGATCCCACGAAAGACGAAAGTTCTATTGATTGGGCAAAGATCAGTACCGGAATTGGCACCCTTGCCTTTTACATGGGAATTAAAAACCTTCCGTATATTACCGAACAGCTTATAAAACATGGCCGTTCTAAAGATACTCCCGTTGCCGTCATCCGGTGGGGAACCACACCACAGCAAAAAACGGTAATAGGGACGCTAGATACAATCGTACAAAAAGCCAAAGATATAAAGCCACCGGCAATTACCATCGTCGGCGAAGTGGTAAAGCTACGGGAACAGCTCAACTGGTTTGAGTCCAAACCATTATTCGGAAAGACGATCGTTGTAACCCGTTCAAGGGAGCAGGCCAGCGAGTTTGCTGATCAGCTTTATGAACTTGGTGCGCAGGTCATTGAATTTCCCACCATAGAGATTTCGAAACCAGACGCCATACAACCCCTGGACGAAGCGATAAACAACCTCCAGTCTTACAATTGGCTTGTCTTTACCAGTATCAATGGTGTGGATGCTTTCTTTCAACGCCTGTTTGAACAGGGGAAGGATATTCGTGACCTGAAAGGCCTCAAGGTCTGCGCCATTGGTCCGGCAACAGAGGACGGCATTAAAAAGTACTACATAAAAGTCGATTGCAGACCACCAAAATTTGTTGCAGAATCTGTAGTCGAGGAGTTAAAGAAGTTGACAACGATCAAGGGTGAAAAATTCTTGCTGCCACGGGCAGATATTGCCAGAAGTTTTTTGCCTGAGGAACTGCAAAAATTAGGGGGAAAGGTAACTGACTTGGTGGCCTATAAGACCATTATGGCGCAACCCAGGAACGTTAATCTTGCTGATAAAATCAGAAATGGAGAAATCGATATTATTACGTTTACCAGTTCATCAACCGTAAGGAATTTTGCGGAGCTCATTGGAAAAAGGGATCTTTTGGCATTGAATGAAAATGTCAAGTTTGCCAGCATTGGTCCAATTACAACACAAACCGCTGAGGAGATGGGACTCCGTGTCACCATTAAGGCAAATGAATACACCATCCCCGGTCTTATAAGTGCTATTCTGGAAAACGTTGCTGTTTCACCTGCAGAAAAATCTTAAATGTTATGTCTTTTGTAACAAGTTATTTATTTAAAAAGCAGGGACAAAGCATTTACCTGATTGATTATGGACATGTTTATGACAATTCTAGCACATGCTACTCCTTTACACGGTGCAACAAGCATCGCTATCATTGAGGTTTTTTAAAAAATTAATTTGTTACTGTCTTTTTCGTTGCGACTTGATGCATTATAATATAAAATTCAGATATTTGAGTTGTTGCTAATCAACTGATTTTTTAACTACCACAGAAACAAGGTGGAATTTTAATACAGTAAACTTCGGGAGAATCTACAAATGTTAAAAAAGAAATTTATAAAAGATAAATGCATAACCTGCAAACAATGTATGATAGAGTGCGGCGTGCGACATTCAGTATCTCAAAATATTTTCGAATCTTTTGCAGAAACCCCCGCGCCCCGTTATCGATTGCAAGTATCGATAAAAAAAGATAAACCACATATGACAGTATGCCAGAATTGTGCAAAACCCAAGTGTATGGCAGCCTGTGAATACGGCGCTATCACAAAATACGAGGATGGGAACGTGGTCATTGACACAAAGAAATGTGTTGGGTGCTGGGCATGTGTGACGGAATGTCCTTTTGGGGCCATTACGAAAGACGTCGAACTTAATTTTGCCTTTAATTGTGATGACTGCAAGGATTTTGACACAATGGCATGTGTAGAAGCTTGTAAAACCGGGGCGCTCGAATATACTGAGAAACACGCCAAATGTCAATCGGTGTGAATATCCGGAGAGATGAAATCATACTTTTTGATCGCAAGCCGGAGCAAGAAATTTAAAGCATTTCCTTTTTTAAAACCTGGATTAACTCTTTGAAAAATATACCTGAAAATACTGATATTTATAAAAAAACGGTCTTTATAGCGGTGACATTACAGGAATAGCGTTATCTCTCCTTTGTGCTGGGTAAGCTATGCGGGCCATCCTTAAAACTGTAAATTCCGATTACTCGCGTGGCTCGGGTGCCCTTGAAGAGTGCTGTAAATTTAACATGCAGTAACTAAAGATCACAGATGTGGAGCAGCCTCTGCAAAGATTAAATGCGTCTCACCCTCAAAACCCACGATATTTCCCTAAAGAAATACCTCTCTTTTCAGCGGTTTCCAGCATCCGGCAGACAGGTACTATTTTTTCATTTCCCCTGTGCCCTTTTTGAGCCCTTCTTCCACGGTTTGGCCAACATCTTGTACTGATGCACCCATTGCTCCTCCAGGCACAGACGCCATGGTTTGATCAACATCGACTTTCCATTGCCCATCCTCCTTTACCAGAATGGTCTGCATCCGGGCTTCGGATGTAGTCGTCCCACGATACGGTTTTATAGCAGTTTTAATGATTGCCTTGGTGTCTTCCACCATAACTTCACCAAAGGTTATCTTGCCGTCGGTAATGGCATCATTATCTTTTATCCGTAATTTATCCCCACTCTCTTTCGTTGTATGCGACTTTACCGATTGAATATCTTTTGCATTCATCGCATCCCAGAATCCCTTTGCAACAGTCAACGGAGATTCAGCATTTTCTCTATGTTGAACTTCGGTTTCTTGTGTACCGGATGATCTACTGCTATCAGCAGCAGACTCTTCCATTTTAACAGGAATCTCTTTCTCAGCCGAAGGGACAATATCCGGAGTTTTTGCGGACGTACCAAGACTGGTAATCCGTTCATTCAAATCCCTGATACTTGCTTCTAATCCATCAATCTTTTTTCGACTAATGATATTGGATGTCTTTGCCTCCTCCATCTCGTTGTGGAGTATATTTGCATCATTTACAACGAGGTTAATCTTGCCGGATAAATCGTCAGTCCTCTTTTCTAATGACTTGATTTCTACACTATGCTTCTGTACCTGTTCATGATAAGAGGTAGAACAGCCAAAAAGAAACAACATTGGGAAACAAACGTATTTCAAAAAGCATTTCTTTCTGTTAGACATTAAATTGCCCCCTTTTATAATAATTCATACCGCGTTTAAAAATTTTTATCTGGTAATTTATGTGTCATCAAAATGTACTTCATTTACGAAAATATATGCCAGCATAATAACACTTTGCGTATCCATGTCAACAGTTTTATTTATTGTATCGCTAAAATTGATTTGAATTCTTTGCGAAATGATGCCAAGCATTCCAAAAGAAAAAAGCCACCCGGATTACGAGTGGCTTTTTGATTTAAGGCCAAAGCAAATATGTGTGGCTTTTATCTGAAAGCAGATGCCGGCCGCCGGTGGCTAAACATGTTATGATTTATTTATATCGCCCCACCCTTCTCCCCTTGCATCCCATCTTTCCATGATTTGCACGTTTGCTGCGCCATGTTAATCTTTGTCTTCTTTTGTCTCTCATGATGAATTACCCTTCTTTAATAAATTAGGCTGCCTTTGGCAGCGACTTCAAAGAGCTCCCCTCTATTGAGAGGACCAGCATCCCGCTTGTCCTGATGTTGTCAATCGGGGACGGCTGACCGATCTATGGGCTTGGGGTGTGTTTTCAGCATTTCACACACCTCTATATCCCCTCTTTCTAAAGAGGACTCAAAAGATTGAAATTCTCTTATATTAAAATAGGCTTCAGTAAAACTGTTCTTAGTTTACTTTGTTTCCTGTTTGGTGACGTCTTTCTCTGTATCTATCTTCTTCTGTGCAGACTTACCACTCGCTTCTTCAACATCGTCTTCGACTCCCTTGACGCCTTTCTTGAACTCAACAATGCCCCGCCCCAGGGATTTCATTACCTCAGGGAGTCTTTTGCCGAAGATCAGTAGCGCCACAATCAGGATGATAAGCCATTCCCAACCGCCTGGCATACTAAACATATTCATGCCTCCTTATATAAAATTCCCGAAACAGACAAATTATATCAACAGACTCATGAAAATCAAAGGATTTGTTTTGAGGAAAGTAAACGTTTATAGGTAGTGCTCAAGACCTGTTGTCAGCCGGTCTATAGTTCTTGATTCAAAACTACGGTCAATTGCTGCCGTTTTTGTATGGCCTTATCTCCCTCAACGTTTTTACGAGACATGATATATCCTCAGGCAGGTCTGCCTGAAATTCCATTTTTTTATTCTGTATGGGATGAAAAAATTCAATCCTGTGTGCATGAAGAGCCTGTCTCTCGATGATTGGAACTTCGCAGGTTTCCTTTTCCTTTTCCAGCAAGTCAGAAAGATAACATGCTTCGTGGTTGCTGTACATAAAGTCGGCAACGACCGGATGTCCAATTGACCGCATGTGTACGCGAATTTGGTGTGTTCGCCCCGTTTTGGGCAGTATTCTTACCAAGGTATAGCCGCGAAAACGCTCTATCACCTCGTAGACGGATACCGCTTCTTTCCCAATATCACGCCGTACCGCCATTTTTTGCCGATCGCTCTTGTGCCTTCCAATTGGTAAATAAATCTCGTCGGAATCAAACCTGACTTCTCCCTCTACGACGGCAACATATTCCTTTTTGATATGTCTTTTTTCAAATTGCATGGCAATTTGTGAATGAACGGCGTCACTTTTGATCACCAGCATAATCCCGCTCGTATCTCTGTCTAGCCGATGCACAATACCTGCCTTTAATGGTCCGTTGACCTGAGAAAGGTTTTGACAGTGGAAGGCTACTGCATTAACAAGTGTCCCGGATGGATGACCGCCCGCAGGATGGACAACCATGTCATACGGTTTATTGATAAGCATCAAATAGTCGTCCTCGTAAACGATATGCAAGGGAATGTTCTCAGGGACGATCCTGCTTTCTTCGAGTACCGGCACATGGACAGAAATGCAGTCACCCTTTTGGATATCATAACTGCTCTTAATCGTGCGACCATTGACCAGCACAGCTCCTTCCTTTATCAACTTTTGAATAAAGGTCCTTGAATAATCAGAAAGACGCGCTGCCAGGTACCGGTCAATCCTTTTGTCGTCAAACACCTTCTTTATTTCAAAAGTTACCTCTTTTACCTGTGAAACATCCGGTTGCATATTATTGGATCGCTGATAAACGGTACTGCGCCATAGTTGCCCAGTTGCTGTTCGGTGAGAGTTCTGTCGTTTGTGTGTATGAGCGGATGGCATCACTCACCTGACCCAGCTTTTCATAACAACGTCCTGCATCCCAGTTCCCCTCGGTGACAAGGAAATTGTTACCATACGCTAAAATATCCTCGAACTGCTTAACAGCCTCCTGGAAGAGCCCTTTTTCTTCGTAAGCATATCCTAAAGACTGTTTTACAAGAATATAAAGGGGATGACTGCCATATCGAGCTAAAAAATCCTGATACGCACGGATGGCTTCGTCATAATTTTTCAGACGATAATAAACATTTCCTAATTGAAATACAACCCACGGCGCAGCGCTGGAAGAAGACAGATTGTCTTTCATATACTTGTAAGCATCCGCCGTTGTGCTTAATGCGGCAGTTCTATCCTTTTCACTTTTCCCTTGTTGTACTGCCGTTGCCAGATCATCATTAATCTTCCAAAGATTTTGCCATGCAAACTCATTCTTTTTTGCCCTTTGAGTAACAAGAAAAGCAGACGCACCACCGGCAACAATAGCAATAATAACACCTGTTATTATATAAATTTTATATTTTTCCAGCGCCTTTAATACATTTACAGCAGCTTCTTTCATGTTTGCCCTTCTTTCAAGGTATCATATTTATAAACCAATTAATAATTCTGCCTCTTTAAACATTTCCCGAATATCATCCTCCTCCAGACCTGCCCCGCGAGCAATGAATTCAGCGCGACTCCGGTCTAACAAATCATCAGGCGTATGGGAATCCGAACCAAAAACAAGTTTTGCGCCGATCTTTTTTGCAACTTTAGCAACATGGCCATTCGCATAAGCGTGCCCTTTCCTTCCGGAGATTTCCAGTCGCACCTCATTCTTCGCAGCAAGCTTTGTATCATCCTCCGTAATAATGCCTGGATGCACCAGAATATCGGCGCCAGCCTCAATAGCTGCCCGATTTGTTCCCGGAAGCACGGGCTCGGTAATAGTCTCGCCATGCACCAGCACAAGATAAGCGCCCAGTTCTTTTGCCCGTTTCACCATGGATTTTATATGCTCAGGACGAAGGTGGGTCAATTCCACTCCCCCAAAGACCTTAATCCTTGAAACAGCAGCTATTTCCCTGCATGCCTTTAAAACATTCGGTATTACCATGTCGATATTGGAGTAATCAACATGATCTGTTATTACCAGCCCACGGAAACCCTTTGCCTCACAACGCCGGATTAATTCAGCCGGTAAAAGCACTCCATCGGAAAACAACGTATGAGTGTGTAAATCAATCATTGACAAAAACGCCGGGAAAAATATTTTTAATGCGCCCGAGACGATTTGAACGTCTGGCCTACGGTTTAGGAAACCGTTGCTCTATCCAGCTGAGCTACGGGCGCATTTGATCATAGTAAGGAGCATTCTACTAGGAAAACCAAAACAGATTAAAAAACTAGATTATAGCCTTAAGACAGAAAAAATCAACATCATTAAACAAAATGTTTCATTGACAATTAGACGAACGATGTGTTCGTGGGCAAATTTCGCCCGCATCCATGATCCTAAGGCGGTGCATTCTGGAAATCAGCTCTTAATAGTGTCAAGAGAAAGGAGCGGTGTATCGTTCGAGAAATTCCAGATATGCGTACGCTTCATCGGAGGTTCGTCCGCACATCTCTTCCAGTGGCCGCAGGCTCAGGCAAACTGCCGGTCTTTCCGGTTTGCCAAAGATAAGGCAACGGTTATCCGGACTGAGTTGCAGACAACGGACACCGGCAGGTTTTCCGTCTGGCATGCCGGGAATGGGAGACGAAATCGATAACGCAATACAACATGCCCCGCAACCAACTCTGCAGTTCACGTGATACCCATCCTATCTTCCCCATTTACCCTGAATTTCAAGAACATCTAATCTCAAAATCCCCAAGTTGCGGTAAACCATGTCATTCGACAGAGATTCTCGCCTTATTTTATCAGGGTTGTCCTCCAGGTGTTTTAAGAGGATATCCATCCCATATTTCTTTTCTTCTAAGGATTCTACGAAAAACAGGTTTCCCCGGATAATAACCGACCGAAATTCATGTGCGCATTCATTCATGATGTATCCTCTGTCTTCGACGATCGTAGCGCATACCTGCGGGTTTCCGAGAATGAAATCTGCCTTCATACCTCTGCGTCTGCTGTGGAAATAGAAGACATTTTTGCTTTCATCGTAACCATAGCTGAGTGTAACAATATAGGGTTCCCCGTTTCTGCACAACGCAAGGGTCAGGTATTTTCCCTTCTTTATAATTCTCAGCAACTCCGCCTGATCCCGGATTGCCCTTTCCTTTTTTTGCAGATGATATCGTGGCATCATGTTTCAGTCCTTTGAATTCCTTATTCACGAAATTCCCGTAAGAGAACAGGCACGTAGCTTTTTCAGTAAAAAATGCACCGTAGCCCAACCGGAGCATATCGGAAGGAACAAATCCGTAGTACAAACATTATGAATCCGCCCTGTCAGAATTTGAAACTCTGACGGGGTTGATTTTGTTCATGTTTTTGCTAAAGGCGTTAAAATCATCTTTGAAAGACACTATATAATCTTTTCTCCGGTAAGAGTACGTAAACTTTGGATAAATCGTATTTTCTTTTTGTTGGTTTCTCTCAAACCGGACACATAGGATTCCCAGTCCTTTGTCCGACGGCTCTTTTGATAGATATCACGCGCCTGTTTCAAATAGCCCACAGCCGTTTCGTAAGCAGAAGGCTTTGTTAACGCAATCTGGTTTTCCGCCAGGGTGCACCATATCTTTAGCGCCTCGTCAGGGTACTTCTCTGCAATAGCACGGGCAACCCGGACATATTTCCCGGAAAACCAACGATTCTTACCGCAAGACTGCCTGTACCAATGTAATACTTTGTCAGCGTCTTTCTCTTTGTCCGCTATATCTATCAATACTTCATACGCCGGGAACCTTTCATCAGGATTTTTTTTGGCCTTTTGCAGGGTCTTGAAATTATCCTGGGCGCCCACGTTTCCCGTTTCCAAAAACGTTAGCGCCCACTCCCTGACCGCAGTCTTGCTTTTCGTGTTGACCGCCGCTTCCAGGAGTTTGCTGTAATTGCTCAGGCAGGGAGAATCTAAAAATTCTTCCTGTCGTAGGGATACGACCGCATCATAGTCACCGTTCTTTTCCGCAAGTTTTGCGATATGTTCCCTCAGGGTACCGGCAATTCCCGGGTATTTTTGGCCAACCTGTCTAATGCCATTTTCTGCTGCCCGCCTGGCCTCATCATATTTTTTTGCTCCAATTAACCGCTCAACATACCGTACCCAGCTACCAGTAATTCCCGCCTCTTTTTCACAGAGGGGGAGTATTTCTTCGTTCCTGCCGGATTTTGCTAAGGCAGAGATAAGAAAATTGGAAATGCGGTCTCTCCGATAATTGCTGTTAAACTCGTTGTTGAAATTCTTTGAGAACGATAAATTAGCAAGCCTGCCGGATAAATCATCCGCCACCGCAGACCATGCTGCTTTGTCACGTATTGATTCCAAAATTTCGTACGTATTACCGCATAGATCGTAGTCGTCCTGTAACTCTGCTTCTATGAGAAACATAATTTTACTGACGTTTGGCCACCCACACCGTGTAACTGCCTTAAATCCGATTTCCAGACATTCAGAAATTTGCGAAGCGGAATCACCTTCATCATCGCAGATTTCGACGTAAGAATTCCCTTTTTCCAGCAGTTCTCGGGCAATAGCAATAACAGCATCGTAATAACCCTGGTCAAAAAGAGTTATCATCATAGAATTCACCCTGCTAAAATCTGCATTGTTTCCTTCATCTGACCAATGGTTATGCCAAGCCGGTTCTGATGTAATGTTGTCGATCTCCTGGCGTATGCTGGAAACAAGTTTATTTATCTTGCCCCCTGCCAACCGTGCGCTGTCTAAAAGTTCTGCATGCACCTCCGGATACCTGTTTGCAAGCTTTGTCAATAATTTAATCAGGAATTCCTTGTCATGCTGGTCAAGAAACTTTGTAATATCATTGTCCTGGCTTGGTTTTGCGGAAGATTTTTTTAATCGGGTTTGGGTATCTCCGGGATCGTCGCAGTCGTCTTCCCCGTACCCATCGTCGTCAAGTCCTTTCTTCTTCATGATGTTCGGGTCGGTGGATTGGGCTATTGGTATTTCTCTCTTCTCTTTAATTGCCTGGGAAAATGCCAGTACTGTTGCCACGGCATGTTTGCATCCGGCGCCGTAGGGGCAGGTGCAATCAGATACGATTTCCTTGTGCCGTCCTTGTCCGCGTATCGTAACAAGAGTTGTATATTTATCATTACCAGATACCGTTGCAAGAATCCCTTGGGGAGCAATTCTCAAGTTGGTAACCCTGCCGCGCTTGAAGTAATCTTCTCCTCTTTTCAAGACGCGGCTGCCAACCCAATTCGATACATCATTCCACGTTAATTCTCTCAAGATTTTTTCTGGATTATTCAAAGCTTATCGTTCCTCCACATACGGTATTGATCGTACAGAAAAGGGAAAATATCTGCTGAAAAACAGCCACACGAAAAGCATGCAACTCCTGCAGAGCGACATCTGAAACACAGAAACAACATGCTGCTTCGACGGAGATTGATTGCGGCATAATGGTTTGTCTATAACCATATCGTTTCTAACGGAGCTTTTTACGATGGTTTTTCAAAATACTAAAGGGTTACCAAAATTTAAATTTAATAGACTCAACACTAGTTGCTGCTCAGGAAATTTTCAACAGACACTCAGGATACGGTCGTGGTTTTTAAAATCCCAATTTCATCTTGTGCCAACTCCCCGGCATAGTCGTTGATCTTGTAAAACTCCTTGTAGTGCAGAAGCATTTCGTTGGAGTTCTTGTAACCCAGACGGCGGCCGTAATTGACGATACACATCGTCCTCGCCTCAACAAAAGAAAATCCCTTGAATTTCAATGCCTCCAGAAAACACTTCTTCATGTGACTCAGGTGATAGGCTGTAGTGCGGGCATAAAAGCAATTATGGTGTTTAAAGAGAGATTGTACATCGGCAGGGTAATCCGGATTGCCATGAGGTGTGGTCAGTGTCTTGGTATTGTGAGGGGTAATAGGGGAGACCTGCCCACCCGTCATGCCGTAAATTTCGTTTGCATAACAGATAACAGTAATGTTCGTGTTTCGTCGTATAGCATGCAATAAATGGTTGCCACCGATACCGAGCAAATCGCCATCCCCGCTTACCACAACAACATTCAGGGTATCGTTAGCGTATTTAATACCTTCAGCCACGGGGATTGCCCTGCCATGCGCTGTATGTACCGAGTCCAGATCGAAGAAGCCGGCGCTCCTGCCGGAACAACCAATTCCGGAAACGACAACGGTTCCTTGCTTTGGCAGCTCAAGTTCATCGAACGCCTGGCATATGGTTTTCAGAGCAATTCCATTTCCGCAGCCGGGACACCATGGGGTTGGCAGTAAATCAAGTTTCAGGTAACGTTTAAAACGAGTATCATTGCTCATATAGTATTTGCTTTATTTCTCTCAGGTCAATGCGGCCACCTAAGATTGGGATAAACTCTACTTCACGATGAAGTATTCGTTCAATCTCGTAAACATACTGTCCCATATTCATCTCCATCATGCGAATCCGTTTATATCGTGGTGCGATTTTTCTGATCTCTTCAACCGCCGGGAACATGCGTATGGGGCGGTACAGTGCGAAATCATTTTTAAAGTAATATGCGGCCCGGGAAAGCGCCCCGTAAGAGATAAGAAGTGTATCTGTTTCCCGGCTGCATTCCAGATATTCAAAATAGTTGTGTCGCTGTGCTGTCATCTGCTGTTTTTCTCGAAAACTTGCGATCAACTGCCGGTAATTATCAACATCCGAAGTCTTTAGCACAGAGCCCTTGTGTGATAATCCGGTAAAATGCCGGTTTCCCATGCCTAAGGCCGGACGGCTCCTGGGTGTAATCGTACAATCATAATGAGGAACAATGGTTTCATAAAGGTGGCTGATATATCCGTCACTCAGGAGGATTACCGGGCTCATAGATTCTTCAGCAGCGTTAAATGCCGCAATGGTGTACCGGAAGAGCTCGAAGACAGAATTGGGATAAAACACAATGGGAAAGTAATCTCCGTGGCTGCCGTGTATGCATTGGATGACGTCTCCCTGAGCCGGCAGAGTGGGCATGCCGGTGCTGGGACCAACCCGTTGGACATTGACAATAACCAGCGGTACTTCCATCATGTGAGCAAGCCCAATGCTCTCCTGCATCAGCGAGAAACCAGGCCCCGATGTTGCAGTCATAGCCTTGAGCCCTGCCAGCGATGCACCGATGACGGCGTTGATGGAGGCGATCTCATCTTCCATTTGCATCGTTTTAATATGCTTCTTATTGACCATCTCGTGAATAATCTCAGAAGCCGGCGTAATAGGGTATCCTGCAAAGAATTGTAAACCAGCGGCTTCTGCTGCCTGTGCGATGGCTTCATTTCCCTGCAGCAGCTTTTTGGGCATCTATCTCCTCGATCTCAATAGCTATGTCAGGACAATATCGCTGGCACATCCTGCAGGCGATACATCTTTCTAATTCCATTAATTTCTGCTGTCTGATCTCCAGGTTTTTAACCGGACAGAAATTCACACAGATACCGCAACGTTTGCAGTATTTATGGTTAATGTGTACAATTCCTTTCCGTTTTGGAGTCTTTTCTTCGGACATGCGACCTTTTTAATCCTCCTGAGATAAAAAGAAAACAGATGTTGAAATATTTGTAACCGTTTAGCTTTTTAAAAAGGGTAGTGCTGATCGTTCAACGGGGCTCACGGCGGAGTCCCTTGTCTTCGGCTTGTTCCGGGGGTAAAACACCCGCACTATGTTTTTCGTTTTATGCGGATCAGATATAAATAAACGGATCTCTTTAAAAGCCTAAACGTTACATATTCTTGTGTAAAATCCCGTCTTTCAGAATAGTTTAGCACTATTGCTTGTTAAATTCTATGAATATTTTATTAGCGATTATTGAAGGGGGATTTCCATCATTTCAGCGGGAGTTGACGTTACCGTAAGTCATCGTTCCAGTATCTTTTTTGAGAAATCAGGGACACGGTACTAGTTATTTTTCGTCAAGTATTGATTTATCCATGATAATGACGGTAATCGCCAAAGATTCCAATCGTCAAAGATGAAATGCCTGCATAAGGATCTTTGTCTATTTGTCCGTTGCGCCATCCATAGCGCAAACAAACTTGTTTTTTATTTCGCAAGTACAGCAATCGTAACAAATACATGTCCATGCAAGTGTCATTGAGAGGACGACAACCCGAAGCAACCCCCGGTGACAGGATTGCTCTGGTCGCTATGATGCTTTTTGAGTTCATTAGGGATAGAGATACTGTTCAGGAGTTATTTCCCGGGACTTTTCTTATAAGATTGTTAGAAAGACACTGGTTAGAGTAAGTAGAAAAAAGCCTGCCGGGAATAACGTAATAAGCACACGGGTTATAAAAGGTGGTAATTACCTCTCCCTATTATTTTCCGGCACATAGACTACCTTTCCATCTTTTAGCCGGTATGCTGTGCCCAGACGGGTGCCTTCTCCCTGTAAATTCCTGTCCGTGACCTTTTCAACCTTTATCTGCTTCCCTTTTTTTGTAACAATCTCTACCTGGCCATTGTCATTACTTCTGACCATGGTGATTTCTGTCTTTGGAGAAAGGAAATCGGGCAGACTGTAAGCGCTTATCAGTGCCCCGATAAGGCCAACAATAAAGACTACTCCCACATCAAAAAGATTGGCAACGCCTGACATGGGATCTTCCTGATGAAGATCGACGTCCTTTCCAATTACCCTGCGTCTCTTTTTAAGGTATCTCATTTTATAATAATCCCAATCCATGACAAATTCATAAGAAAAATGTAACGCTATATTTTTTGAAACACCATGACGACGTAAGGTAAATCCCGCGTGCTGGTTCGACTCTGACGGGGTTTCAGAACCCTGTCAGAGTTGTAAAACAGCTGAGAAGTCATATTTTTTCAAAAAAACTAAAGTGTTACAGAAAAACAAAGAAAAATCGTATCGCTTTAGTTTTTGAAAAATATTCACTGATTGTGAACCCTTTGAAAATAGGGGGGCTCCATGAATTGGTTCTCCCTTGTATAATATCTTCATTATTGGAGACGCTTTTCAAAAAAATAAAATGAGACGAAAGATCTTAAACTAACTTTTCATAACACATTCGGTAAAATACTCAAGGTTCTTTATGTCTTCATGAATCCACCGATTTTTTACGGTGGAAAGAAAATAGGCAGTAATCCCGATTGCTAATCCAACGACAGTTGTTGTAAAGGCAATGATAATGTTGCTGGATAACTTTTCGAGATCACCCTGTGATAAGGCCGATAGGGCAGGTCCCATGGGGATTATGGTTCCCATTAACCCAAGGGTGGGGCCCACGCGAATCATAAGGCGAAGTGTGTCCAGGCCTTTGACCATTTTTTGTTCTATGCTTTGCAATAGATATTCTACACGAACCTCTCTGCCAGCAGTATCCTTTTTTAATTCGCCGGTAAGTTCCTCAAGATATTCCCGAAAATAAAATGGCATCTCCTGGATTTCCTGAGATTTTAGATGCAGGGTATTCCCATTGCTATGTTCCATAAAGGATTCTACAAACTCTTTTGGCCCTTGCTTACGGGTTTGCTTCTTTCGTTCCAGATATTCAGAAACAAACCCTCCAAGAGTTATAATCATCCAGAGAAAAAAGGCGACCAGTAAAATCATGACCGGATAGAGCATGGCTGATGACAGAACGGATAGAATGGTTTGTAGCAGAGCAAGCAGGTTCATGACCTCCTCCTTATCCAGCCGTAAACGAAAAGGCTGAAACATCCCGCCGCAACAGCAACGGTAATCCATGGTGTATCTGATTTTTGGGCGCTTGAGTTGCTTTCATAAGTCTTTACCTCTTCCATCTCCAATCCCTTGACGGTTTCGGTCCATTTAACCGCTTCATTCTCTGCTGTTTGTTCGTCTGCTTTTGCTGGTGGAGCCTGTTGTTCTTCTTTGTTTTGCGAGATTGCCTGGGCATGGACTATTTTATCCATTTCTGCCTTCCGCTCACCGGGGGGTCTGCCTGCGGTAGCTTGCATAACTTCAGCAAACGTATTCAGGGTATCTGAACTTATAAGCCCGGGGGCGTTCAGAATATCCATGGTGTACTGCTGGAATGCAGGATTGTTGCAGGTATGCTCACAGCAGGCAGCGCCGTGCGTTGCCACCGTTTCCGCATATTCCTTCGCCAGGGTTTGTTTGATATTTTCCGTGGGCTGCCAGTACCCTTTTCGTATGGTTTCAAGCATTCGGGCAGTAATGGCCTGATAGGCATAAGGGTTCTTTTCGCTGAAAAATTCTTCCAAATCCATGCCGTATTTGTCGGTCACGTAAACTTCAAACATCTGCTCCCATCGGGCGGCGTCCATTGTCTCTGGTGCGGTAACCTGCCAGCCCCACATGTTTTCTACAATTTCGGCCATCTTGTTAGCGCCTTCAAAACCCTCCTTCTTCATCCCTTCAATCCACTGCGGGTTCAAATAGCGCGACCGCAATTCCATGCCCATCATCTTATCAATCGATGTCATTTCAGGTTTGACGGGATTCATCATATTCGTGACGGCAAGTTCTGGTGATTTTCCGTCCAATTCCCTGACCGCTGCAGCAAGACCGCCCGCATACATGAAAAAGTCGTCATTATCAAGAGTTCCATAAAGATTTGTCGAGCGGCTGTGAATGACCATTTTGGTTCCACTCAGAACCATTTTATAAACTTCTTCCATAGGCTCTCCCCATAGACCATTCCCATATCCATAGCTCATCCGTTTTAAATATTCATCTGCCACCACAGAGTCGTTTTCCCAGGTTCCGCTTGCACTTACTATGCGAGAAACATTCAGGTCATAACGTCCCGGGGCTTCATCAAAGATTCTAACGGCTGCATATTGTTCGGCCTTTTTCTGCGGCCAGCCTTGCTGAATCAGCTTGCCGGCAACTTCTCTGAAATGTTGTTGCACATAATTGTCTTTTTCATCAAGGTTTTTTACCATCTGGACGGCCTGGTCAATGTATTGAGTCAACTGTCCAAACATCTCTTCTGCCGCTGAGGATACAATGATATCGATTCGCGGACGCCCCAGCTCCTCTTTTGATATGATTTTTATCCCTGCTACCCTTCCCCATTCATTCCAGACAGGTTCAACTCCCAGCAGATAGAGTATCTGGGATTCCAGCACACCTTCATGGCGTATAGTCTCCGTGCCCCAAATCACAAAGGACAATTTTTCCGGATATTTGCCATTATGGTTTTTTTGATAATCATCGAGGAGTTCCTTTGTTAATTTAACGCCTACTTGCCATGCCTCTTTTTTGGGGATTTTATCCGGATTGAAGGCATAAAAGTTCTTTCCTGTCGGCAAAGAATCGGGATTTCTCACAGGATCATTTCCCGTTCCCGTCGATATATATTGCCCATTCATAGCCTTAACCAGACTGGATAATTCTCTCCTTGCACCTTCCCGGATATTTTTATCCAATTCATCACCAGAAGTTTCTTTAGCAACTTCCTGAATTGCCTGAATCGTTGATAAACGAAGTGATGCATCTGGGGCAGCGCCGAATGTATGAAGCCCATACGGCATATTCAGCTGTTTTAACTCCCGCAAATATCCTTCTATTTTATGAAGAACTTCGTGTTCGTATCCTGGCAAATTACATGTGCTAACATCCGTGTTTCTTGCTGGCTCTTTTAACGAAAACTGCCTGTTTTCTGGTAATGTTGATTCTTCTCCTGCTTTCCCTTCCTGTGAAATTGAGGAAGTGGATGTAGCAGAGGCAGTTTGGGAGGAATTTATGGCTGATTCGTCAATCTTAATATCCTTATCGAGTCCCAGACTTTTTATTTTCTGCATAATATTTTCCATATACTGTTTTGCATGTTCAGCGCCCTGGGCAAGCGCCCGACTATGATCACCAATCAATTCTTCCAGTTCGGCATATTCATGATAGAGGCCACCTTTTTTAAGAGGGGGTATCATATGATCGATAACAACTGCAGAGCCCCTTCGTTTTGCCACGAGTCCCTCGCCAACATCATCTACAATATAGGGATAAATTACGGGTAAGTCTTGAATCAATGCCTCTGGCGGGTCATCGCCGGAGAGTCCGCCACTCTTACCGGGTAACCATTCATGCGTGCCATGCGTACCCAAATGGATAACAGCATCTGCGCCAAAACCATATTTCAGCCACAAATAGGCGCCTAAATACTGATGGTGTGGCGATAGATCTTTGCTATGATACATAGCCTCCAGGTTCTGAAGCCAACCCCTGACGGGCTGGGGGAGAATGACGACATTTCCCTGCTTTATGGCGGGGATTACCATATATTTCTTCTTTTGCGCGGGGTCTGCCCATATCATTACATTTGATTCCTCGACAGGTCCCCAGTCTTTGTTAACTTTTTTTATAAAATTTGCAGGCAGGTTTCTGCACCATTTTTGATACGTCTCCAGCGGCAATAGGACACATCTCTTGTTTTTCACCATTTCATCTAGTTCGCCCGGCGCCCAATTCCCAACGTTTCTCCCGTACTTCAGGGAATTTTCAAGAAGGGTATCCGCATTAACCGCTTCATTGCCAACATCAAATCCCTCTTCTTTCATCTTCTTCAGGATATTATCGATGCTGGCAAAGGCATTCAGATAGCTGGCGCCAATATGCTGTTTCCCGGGCGGATAATTCCAATAAAAAATAGCCACCTTTTTGTCCTTATTATTTTTTTTCTGTAAGTTGATCCACGCTTTTATGCGATTGACAGCACGGTTGATGCGTTCCGGTATAGACTTCCGGTATTCGGCAAAAAAACCGGTTTCCTCGTCTCTTTCCCGGATACGATAGGCGGCGACGGTAGGTTGTATAAGGCCGGCAATTTCGGGGATTGCCAGTTGCCAGCTTCCTTCCAGGGAGCTTAGGCCTTCCGGATCGCTTTCCCATTCCTTTCCATCTTTTCCGTAGAGGGTAATCAGATTGATTATTGGCGTCCCACATTTTCCCAACACATCGGTGGCCTTAAAGTCTGAAAAACGAAATAAAAAGGATAGTATGCCTGAAACCTTTGTGCCTTCTTTCATATCAGACAATATCTTTTCAACAACAGCAGCTTCGGGATAACCAAAGGCAATAAAGGCATTCAAACCCTTTTCTTCAAGGAGACGAACCAATTCGTCTTCCGCCTCATTTTGATCACGCTCACAAAATGCTGAATACGTTAAAACAGCCACCCATTCCGCCTCCTTTTTAAGGTAACCCGTTTCACGGTACCAGCGCTCAAATTCTTCAAAGGTTTCAAAAAACATTCCCTGTGAATTATGGCGATGATAATAGCCATTTTTCAGGCGCTTCTTCGGTAATTCTATTTTTATTCCAGGGATTTTTTCGTATTTGTCCAGAGAGAATAGCACCATATTTTGAAAATTTTCAACGCCGTCGTACTCGAAATAGGTACGAAACTCTTCATCATAGGTAAAACCTAGCTCGAGGTATTCCTTGTCCATTCCTCCCGATTGGCTTATCGGGAGTATGCGCGCACCATTAGATATGGCCTTTTTAATCACTTCACGATCGAAACCTGCTTGTGTTGACGTAGAGATTCTTATACCCATGATATCGATAACAACAATATCAGAATCCTCAATCTCGCGGGGATCGAAGTTCATATCCAGGTCTGTCTTGCTGATGAGCTCAAAATTTATGCGCTCTTTCAGAAAGGGATACTGAGCCCATATATTTTTTATTGCTTTAACAACGGTGGGAGTCAGGTAAGGCCCCACGATAAAACGGTATTTTATTGGCTTGGGCTCCTTAGCAATGGAAAAGGGCTGATGTATTGCCAACAAAATTAATACAAATAAAATAAAATATCTTTTCATTGCTTACTCCTAAACTGTACAAGACGGAAAAGACAAAATTGAAATATGAAATTGTCTATATCAACCCTGTCAGGGTTTAAAACCCTGACAGGGTAAGTTTTCATGCTTTTACCAAAATGTAAATAATCTTTAATTGATACTACTTACAAGACTCACCAGCGGCTTTAGGACTGCAAACATCCTTAGTATATATCCATTTCAAATGGTCGCCTTCCTGAAGTACATATTTACTGGCAACAGACGTTGCATGTTTACCATTGAGATCATAATACCATGCCTTATCTCCTCTTTTCCCTTCAACACCATCAATGGATACAACGAGAAGGTATTCGCCAATTTGTTTGGTTTGTACTGTTGCTATGGATTGAAGCGCTTCCAAAGCAGTAACACCCTGTTTCCACGCTACTTTTGCCTCGCGGTTCTGTTGCATTCCTCCGTAATTAATTTCAATGGTGACATCCTGGCTGGCGCTGTATGCTGCGGGTAAAATCACAAAAAAAATAAATATTCCCAATGCTTTCTTTAAGTGTTTCATATTACTAATCCTCCTTATCTCACAAAGTTTCGAAATAGACACTCTTTATTTCATTTTGTAGGGACAATTCATGAATTGCCCCTACACGAGCTAAATAATTTCAAAGTGTTTCATTGTGTCATTTACCCACCCCTAAATCCCCTCCCGAGAGGGGACTTTTTAATTCCCCTCCTTGGAGGGGTTAGGGGTGGGTTTGCCTTTCGTTAATTTTGCATTACTTTTACTTTTTAATTCCACCTCCTATCTCCGTTATCAGTGGGACGATAGCCGTTTGTATTGCTCCACAGCATTGGATCTTTAAAACCTGAATTCTAGTCCACAATATGCCGTGAATCCAGGTGAGCCGTAGCCAGGCACTTCTTCATAATAATAGTCGAAAAGGTTTTCAAATCTGACATAAGCAGTCATGGATTTTGTGATGTCATAGCGGGTAACCTGATTTACTGTCCAATAGTTATCCATCTCCTTGCCATCGCTATCTATTCTGTCTCTGTCCATTACCCCTGTTATATTCAGATTCAATTTCGCAAGAGGCTGGGCGTTAATCCCGAGTGTTGCTCGGTTCCTGGGTCTGCGGGGTAATTGCCGATCCTTGTCCCTGTCTCTCGTGTCTGTGTAAGTATATGTACCTGTTAGGGAGAGTTTAGTGAATGGTTTATAAGTTAGTACAGTTTCAATTCCCTCTGATTCGGCCTTTGCCACGTTTTCTGCCAAATAACTGCCATCCGGCTGCACCGCTGCAGTAATTAAATTATCAAAGTCGTTTTTAAAATATGTGATATCGATGGTTAGTTTGTCTTTCAGGATTTCTTTTCCAATCCCAAAGTCCCACCCCTTGCTTCTTTCAGGTTTAAGGTTTGGATTGCCATAGTAGGGATAAAAAAGTTCGTTTATGCTGGGCGCTCTGAAACCAGTTCCCCAGGAACTGTGGAATCGTGTGCCGATCTTTTCAATGTTGTAAGATGCGGTTGTCCTGTAGGTAACCTGATTCCCGAATGTACTGTAATCGTCACGGCGAATTCCGGCGGTCAGGGATAATGCATCAAAGAGCTTTATTTGATTCTCCGCAAAAACAGCGTTGTTCCAAAATGTCTCCCAATCGAACACCCCTTCATTTTTCCCTTTTTTAGTTTCATATTCATACCCAACAGTTAATGTGTCATTTTCAAAGAGAGAAAAGTCGGATTGATGCTCAAACCGCCATAGTCGTGTAGGTATCCGATATTCGCCCTGTGCATCAGTAGGGTCAAAGCCTTTCAATTCTGTGTCGTTAACTGAAAAGAGAAATGAGGGAGTCCATAGATCGAAAAAAGTTTTACTTACCTTCGTAGAAAAAAGAATCTCATCTGTTGTTACATGCCGATCTGGGTCATCAGTTAAACCAACACCGAATACATACCCATCGAGTTCGTAATCAGAGTGAGAACCCCGTATGGTTGTGTCGACCCTTCCGTTCTTCAGAAAATTCCAGCCAAGTCGTGCAGAGCCGGTAAAATTTTCATAGCCATCCTTTTCGCTTCCATTACTGGCTTGAGATATCCCATGGGTTTTTAGATAGGAACCGCCTATAGAGTAATCGAAATCTTCTTTTCCACCGGAGACATTAATCGTCTCTCTGCAGGTATCTCGCATCCCATATTCTGTTCCCAAGGTAACCTTGGTGTCTCCAGCGCCTTTTTTCGTGATAATATTGACAACACCACCCATTGCTGCAGAGCCATACAGTGTGCTTTGGGGACCGCGCAATATTTCGACCCTTTCGATGTTATCTGTAGTAAGATTTGCGAAGTCAAATCCTCCGGAGGTAGGGCTATTCATCCTGACACCGTCAACAAACACGAGGGTTTGGGCAGAAGAGGCGCCCCGTAAGAACAGACTTGTCCCCCCGCCCATCGGCCCGACCCTTGTAACCTCAAGTCCGGGTGTCTGACGCAGTACGTCAAGGAGTAAGGGCGATTTGCTATTCGCAATTTCTTTTTCTGTAATAACGGAGACCGAGCTGCCGACATCCTTTAATAATTGCTTCGTCCTTGTAGGTGTAATCACCGTTTCCTTTTCATCATTGTGTTCCTCGGGGGGCAAATCAATTTCAGGTTCTCCTGGCAATGCCATATCATCCTGAGGTGCAGATTCGTCTTCTTCGGGTGTTGGCACTGGTGTAGGCACCGGCGTTGGTGTTGGTTCATTCTGATTATCTTCCTCTTTTGGAGGTTGGGGTTGATTTTCCTCTATTGGTTTCGCTTTTTCTTCAGGAGTTGGTTCCTCTCGCGGTACGGGGATCTCTTCTCTGCCCGGTATGCGGAGAATAAATCTTTCTTGCAGGGGATACCATTCTGAATCGGGTTTGTCGGCCTTCTCCGCTGACCATGCCCAGCAATCAAAACTGAGTATCGATACAAACATTATTACGACAATTAAATACTTCATGCATATCCTTTCTTTTCCCCTCGGAAATAAGAATTGATAAAACTGGCGTCCAATCAGGTCTCCTGGCTCCCGGGTCTTCCTACTTTCTGCGCCTTCCCGGAAAACCGTTTCGTCGGTTTTAACCGTTTTAAACGGATTCCAGTGGCATTCTGCAGTGTTCGTCGCCGGTTACAGTTGCGGGGCAGCTCCCGTTTTTACGGGATTCCCTGGGTAATTGAACTGTGGTAACTCTAAGAACATTAAGGCAGACACGGATAAACAAAGTTTATCCATGCCACCCTTTTATTTCTGAAATTTCTCTGCAATTAAAAAAGCCCGTTCTTTCGCAGAGAGAAGAAACGGGCTTTTAGAATATGAAAATCGGCGCTTCACCTCCTTTACTCCGAAGAAGTATTTCCAGCACACATTACAGGCAGGTCTTCTGACTAGCGGATCATCCTACTGGTTGCGCCTTCCCGGAAACCGTTTCATCAGTTTAACCTGTTGAGACGGCCTTCCAGTGGTTTTTGCAACGTTCGTCCCCGGATACAGCGGCGGTACCATTCCCGTTACTCCGGTTTTCTGACATGAGGAATTACGCTTTAATTATTGTCAAAAATCGGGTGGAGTTGGGATTCCCTTTTCGTCCCAATGGGTACATTGGGACACCTGTAATGAGTAATTTATTTTTCCCCTAAGCAATTAATTTACATATACACTCCTTTCATCGAGTTAGCTTATTTGTCTTTTTTGGTAAATTTTACAAAATATTCCTACTTCCTATTTTCAACATTATTTCATGAAAAATATCTGGATGGTTCAACTCATTCCAATTTTTGTGTATATTGTTGTTAAGATCAAAAGTGTCTTTTTCTCGTGGGAAAACCCACAATCCTTCTTTAGAGGCGAGTACCATCATTTTTGCCTGTAATCTCAGGGCATATGATTTTGCTTGATAGTATGCATCAGTAAATTCCCGATGTGTGCTTAATTGAAATTTTGACTCTAAGACCATTTTGGCGGACTCCTCACCTCTTTTTGGATTAGCGCCAAATGCATAGTCGGGATAATTTCGTTCTCCTCGCCCCATTTTTATGGGCATTTGCCTAATCCAATCATTCCCACGATAGCCTAGTTTTTTCAAGAAAGGCTCGATAAGATTAATTTCAACAGAACGTTCGTCCTCCAGTTCAACTGATGGCAAATAATCAATGACGTCAATCTTAGGCAATACAGACAAATCCTGCCCTTTTTGCTTCATTATGTCTAGAATCGCTTGATATTCTTCTACTGAAAAAGGCTTTCCGCTGGAACCTTGTAAATGTCCTTTAATTGCCGCTTTTTTTGATAAAAGGGGATGAGTCGTCATTTCTTTAAAAGTAACAGGAACTGTCCTAATGGGAGAACAAATCCAAACTATACCATAATAATGAAAAAAAGGATCGATAAAGCCGTCTGAATTCGCCCGCCAAATAGATTGAATACAGCTTCGTGGAGAAACTTCGTGCATGAGTAAAATATCACCTCTACGAGTTGCATTATTACCACCCCATTGACTGGTAGATGCTTGTGTGGCATTATCTAAAAAATCAAAATCCCATGTTCCTGCCAAATTCAACCATACTTTTGAAGGAGCAGGGAGTTCCTCATCCTGATTCTCCTTGATGAAATTCGGCGCAAAATCATATAAAAAGGCACACATCTCATGTGGATTAAGACCATGCATATTACGAAACTCAAACAAAGCTTGATTGATCTTGTTATAATATAGACTTCTTCCTACTTTATCATTTTTGCTTGATATAGAAGGAATTGGGATATTAAATTCCTGGCAAATCTCTTGAAAAATATGAAATCTGGTGCGGAATCTATATGGAATAAAATATTCCGGGTGGGCAAAGAATAGTCCAAAAGAGACATACTCGACATAATCATAGAAATCATTCGGGTTTTCTTGCCCACCAAAATCACAAAGTGTGACCAGTTTGCCTTTTCTATTTTTTGCAATAAGTGGTATTCCTTTATTGACAATTGATTCATAGAAATTGGCTGCTTTCTCAAAAATTTTAAACTTATACTTTGAGGCATAATCCTTAACCACAGTAGTAATATGAAAGTGAATTGTTTCAGCCCCAATTTCCTTGACATGCTTTTCATTGATTTTAACAGTATATTCTTCAAAGTCATTAGTTGCTAATTCTCTTTGAAACCTTCTCGGTCCAAGATTTTTAAACCGCTTGATTGCCTCTTGTCCTTGTTTTGACTTCTTGTAAATATTCCAGATGTAGTTATTAAATTTCATTTTTTGTATCTGACGACCTGTTTCGATCTTCAAAAAGATGTGAAATCAGATAGCCTGGATCAATTTCAAGAATTAACTTTGAATGAGATTATGAACTTGTCATGCTGAATTTATTTCAGCATCTCCAACTTATTCCACTTGAAATAAGTTCAACACTCGCTCAAATTTCTCCAACCTGGATTAAAGGTATTTATCAAATTTATTTTCCAATCTCTATGCCAATTCTTTAGTTGTTTTTCTCTTTTTATAGTGCTATTCCAGAAAATGAGTTTAGCCTGAATTTATCAAAGATTCCAGATTCCGAAACAATACTGAAACTAGTTCAGCACATGGTTCGGAATGACACAGAAAAATGCAGAAATGTTAAATCAAATATGCCTTGTTATCATTACTCAGTTTTCTAAATGTCAAGTTCAGGATAATTTCAGCATATTGTAGATCATGTTCATGTCCATGTTCCCGCGTATAATATCAGCCAATTCATTGTATTTGCGTTCTTTTATAGCTTTAAAATCCGAGTTGCATCCATTTGTTGGTTTAAATCCTTTTTTCACCCTCAGGTAATCGATGAGCTTTCTGCGAAAGCCGTCATTGTCGAAGACGCCATGGATATAAGTGCCCACCACATTACCATCGGCAGAAACACAGCCATCCAGTATATTCACTGCTTTTCCTGCCCGTTCGGTAATCTTTGCGAAGGGCTTAATAGAATTATGCCCGTCAAATATCGTCTCTCCCATATGAATCTCATATCCCATTAACTCACCATCAACATGGAACAAATTTTTATGTTCAAGCATGTATGCCTTTACCTGATACGTCTGTTTTTCTCTGGCAAAGGTAGTGACTGTGTTTAGTAAACTGAAACCCTTCACGCTATCCTTTTGAGATTCCACACGATGGGGGTCATTAATCTGTCTTCCCAGCATCTGGTATCCACCGCAAATACCTATAATCATTGTCCCCTGTTTTGACAGTTTTATAATTTCCCCCGAAATATCCGTTTCTCCCAAAAACATTAAATCCCCTATAGTATTTTTTGTACCCGGGATAATAAGCAAGTCCGGTTTTCCAATATTTTTAGCCTTATCCACAAATCTCAAGCGCACGTCTTTTTCGTGAGCGAATATATTGAAATCAGTGAAATTTGATATGCGGGGTAGTTTTATCACCACGATATCTATGAAAGAAGCCGGGGGGCTTGAGTGGGAGATCGGGGAATTGTTTTCTGTCTTCTGATTCCTGACCCCATTCCTATCATTGTCGCCTGAATACTCAAGCGAAACGGAATCTTCATCATCTATGCTAAGGTTGTGGATGTATGGAACTACGCCCAGAACCGGTTTATGAATACGGGCTTCAAGCATCTCTAATCCGGGCTTTAATATGCTTTTGTCACCCCGGAATTTATTAAATACGACGCCCTTTACCCTGTTTCTCTCGTTTGCAGTTAACAATTCCAACGTCCCAACGATCCATGCAAAGGCGCCGCCACGGTCAATATCTGTTGCCAATAACACGGGAGCTGAAGCCATTTCTGCCATGCCCATATTGACGATATCCCCGTCTTTGAGATTTATCTCGGCAGGGCTGCCGGCGCCTTCTATGACAATGACATCGAATTGGTTCCGTAGCGTATCGTAAGATTCTTTTATGATTGAAATGAATTCGTTTTTCTTCTGATAATACTCCCTGGCAGTCATGTTCCCTATTGGCTTACCCATAATAACGACCTGTGAACCGCGGTCACTCGTTGGTTTAAGGAGTATGGGGTTCATCTCGATTGCGGGCTCGATACCTGCTGCCTCAGCCTGTGTTACCTGAGCCCGTCCCATTTCCCTTCCATCTTTTGTCACAAATGAATTTAGGGCCATATTTTGCGCCTTAAATGGCGCAACCCTGAGACCGTCTTGTTTCAGAATACGACACAGGGCGCAGACCAGAACACTCTTGCCCACGTGTGAACCCGTGCCCTGTATCATGATGGATCTTTTTATCATACGTTTTCTGTTAATAATAACTGCGAGGTATCCAGAAAAATAAAGAGGTCAGAATAAGCCGGAAAAGACAAAATCCGAAATTTGAAATTCGCGAATCAACCCTGTCAGGGTTTCAAACCCTGACAGGGTTAATTTTTATACGGATTCGGATTTACAACCCGGACCAACAGGTTTTTTGTTTGGCAATCCGGCGTATAGAAATTTCGTAACAATTTATTTTTTTGAAAATTTCCAATAAAAACTGGTATTACATGCGGTGTAGGGGCAGGTTTGAAACCTGCCCCTACAAGTCAACATTATTTATCCAGAGGGTTTTTTAAAAAATAAATTGTTATGAAATTTCAATGTTTTCGTCTTCCTCTTTGATCCCCTTCATTGAGGGGACAACAAATGTTCCCCATTGACGGAGGGATGCGATGGGGGAGTGAGATGTTGTCGTAAAAAATGTACGTATAAGCCGACGAAGGCTTAATTTACCAAGAAACCTGACATGATAGATTTTCCGGCGACTATTTTCTTTAACGCCTCAATAAGCCTTATATTCTCAGCCCGGGTCCTCACCGCTACCCGAAAATATGAGTTGTCGAGTCCTAAAAAGTTTGAACAGTCACGAATGGCGATACCATCCTCTATTAAACGCTTGCACAACGACAAAGACGTCATCGTGTCTTGTTTTATTTTGACAAAAATATAATTAGCCGTTGGTTCGTACGGCAAAAGGCCATCGATAGCGGATAATTCATGAAACAAAAACAATCGTTCACGGAACATAAACTCCCTGCTCCTGGAAATAAATTCGTCGTCTTCCATTGCTGCCATGGCGGCATGTTGAGCCAGGGCATTTACCGACCATGGCTCCTTGTATTCCACCATTTTTTTAATCAGATCCGCATGAGCAGCAAGGTATCCGATTCGTATGCCAGGAAAGCCGTAAAATTTCGTAAGAGACCTCACGACAATCAGGTTACCCATTGCGCCGACATCGTCTATAACGCTGTATTTTTCAGGGGAATCAAGGAAATCTACAAACGCCTCATCCACAACAAATATTATGTCCGGATGCTGCTTTGCCATCTTTACGATGGTGCCTTTTTCTATTAACTGGCCCGTCGGGTTATTTGGATTACAGAGAAAAACTATCCCTATTTTTTGATCCTGAAAGACATCTTCGCAATACCGAAAACCAAAGCCATCTTTTTCCTTTAACACATGATTAATTACTTCCGTACAACTGCATTTCAGCGCCTCGGCAAATTCACTGAAAGTAGGCTGAAAAATAATTCCTTTGGCTGGCCTGAGTGCACGTGGGATCAAATAGAATAACTCAGTAGAACCATTTCCCACAATAATTTCTTCCTCAGCATGTCCAATCTTCCGGGAGAGATATTTTTTCAGGCTGGCGCAATCGATATCGGGATAATGTAAGATATCGTCAAAGTTATCCATCACCGTCTTTTTAACTTTTTCCGGGTACCCCAGGGGATTGATGCTCGCGCTAAAATCGAGGATGCCGCTATTTCCCGGATTAAGAAACGGTTTTATGTTTCCACCATGACCTTTAAACATAATTTGTCTGGCAGAGACGACCTGTTAGGTTATCTCTACGTGTGAATTGTTAAATGATTGTTGTTTAGCCTGTGCGCTAAAACCTTTCTTGCATCTCCCACGGTAAGGGGGAGTCTGTCCATGGGAAGATGATCTTCGTCTCTTAAAATCTGCATTAACTGGGCAATCTGAGGAAGTTCCAGACAGGCATACGGTATTTCTGTTGCATTTGAAAACACTTCTTCTGGATCACCAATCCTGAGAAGCGTGCCCTGATACATAATTGCCAGCCTGTTCATGTAAAGAGGCACGAGATCTATTGCATTGGTTGCCATAATGATCGTGATGCCGTGCTTACAGTTCAGCTCCTTCAGCAGTGTCATCAGGGATGTGACACCGGCAGGGTCAAGCCCACAGGTAGGCTCATCCAGCACCAGGATTTCTGGTTTCATTGCAAGAACTCCTGCAATACAAACGCGCTTCTTTTGTCCGAAACTCAGGGCATCTACCGTTTTGTTGGCATAAAGCCCCATATTAACCAGAGATAACGCCTCATCCACCCTGCCTGCAATCTCATTCTTTGGTAAACCCAGGTTCAGGGGACCAAAGGCGACATCCTCCCAGACGGATGGTGCAAATAACTGGTCATTCGGGTCCTGAAATACGAACCCCACTTTTTGGAATATTGCCTTCGGAGAATAGCTGGAAAAAGATCTTTGATTCAGCACAATCTCCCCGCCCGTCGGCTTCAGCAGACCATTGAGGTGCTTTAGCAGGGTCGTTTTTCCTGATCCGTTGGGACCGAGAATGGCCAAAAATTCGCCTTTTTTGATATCGAGAGAGACACCACGTAATGCAGCCGTTCCGTCATGATACCGGTACTGAATATTTCTGACCTGTAGCGTTACCATAGGCGCATGTTTCCTATATAAACAAGGATGGGTATGATAAGAACCATTCCTATACAGGAGATGTACTCTTTTTTCCCCCATGGTGGCAAGGGTATCGTCAGAATGCCACCACCCTCATACCCTCTGGCACACATTGCATCATGGGTTCGTTCTGCCCTGTCAAACGCACGAATAACAAGAAGCCCCCCCAAAATGCCAAGGGAGTGTATCGTTTTCTTCCACGAGACATAGCCTAGCCTTGATTTTTGAGCAGTCCACATTGTGGATGCTTCATCTAAGAGCAGGAAGCTATACCGGTACATAAAAGCCAGAAGTTCAATAACGGTATTTGGTATGCGAAACCAGGTCAATCCTGTGCACAGACGGCCGATTGTTGTGGTAAACGAGAATAGCATAAGCAATGAGACACCGCCGAGTACTTTGCTGCAGACGTGAAGTCCACTCCCTATCCCTTCTCCCTTGAAGGACAGATTGTAGCCCAGGATTGAAATGGAAAGCCACACCTGTTTCCCTTCGTGCAGACTCTTAACGAGAAAGATAAGCATAGCAAATACTATGGGTAGAGACATGTTTCGAATGATTGCCATAAAAGGGATTTTTATGGTAAAAAGTAAGAGAAAAGATACGAAAAGAAAAAAGAGGGGAACGGTTGCATTTTTTGTCCATACATTTAAAAAAAGCAATAAGGTGACGTAAAGCATTTTTATTCTTACGTCAATCCTTGTAAGCCAATTATCCTGACGGGCATAGAGATCGGAAAACGTATGGTGTAAAAATTTCATGTGATGTAATTTATGCCTTTGACAACCTTGTTCGCAGTCACGCACGGGGGAGAAGCATTGGTCCGCTTATTTTTCATAAAAAAGTCTTCGCACATTAAATCCCATGACGAATCCACCAATCACCCCGGCAAGAGTAAATACAAAGAGAAGCAAATCTCCCTGATCGGTGTTAATATAAGGGTCGCGCGGCGGGTGTCCGTATTTTGATGCATATTTACCTACAATACTTACATCAATGCCAGTCCAGGGTGATTCCTCGCTTGTTTGTATTGTTCGTGCCTCAGTTCTGTTTTCTGGTTCATCTGCATAGGAATGTAATGATACAGAGAGCAATACCGACATGACAAAAATAATAGCAAAAGGGATGATTGATAGCTTATGTTCCCATGGATTTAGCTTCATTTTTGATCACTCCGAGGTTGAGCAAAATACCCGGGCGTCGTTTGTAAATAAAAACCATTACAAACCCAACTACGGCGCCCTCAACAAGACAAAGGATTCCTTGCGAGGTCATCATAAACGCTGCAAATATTTCCGTTGTGGCCTTAACAAATGATCCACCGCCGTTGATCACGAGTAACCCTAATTCAAGAGATGTACCGAGATAGGTAAATATATCAGAGATCATACCGGCAAGAAATCCGCACCAAAAGAGCGGCAGTCTGCAGCGTTGTGCCATTTTAAAGGCAAAATAACCTGAAAATGACCCCAGGATACCCATAGAGAAGACATTTCCGCCCAGGGTGGTCAGTCCGCCATGGGCGAGAAACAGCGCCTGAATCAGTAAGGCAATGGCCGCCACCAGCACACTAACAAATGGACCCAGTAACACTGCGCTCATTCCTGTGCCGCATGGATGGGAAGTAGCCATTCCGCTCAGGGCAATGACAGGGATAGGAAAACAGGAGAACACAAACACCGCAGCCCCCAACAGCCCAACCATGGGCAGATAACCCGGTATCGTTTTCTTCTTCCGCTTTACCTGATACATACCGATCCCCACAAAGGGTGCTGATACGGCAAACCATGTAACAAACCACCGAAAGGGCAAGATTCCCTCCGTGATGTGCATTGCCTCTGCCGTACGTGCTGTAGCAAAAAATAACAGGAAAACCAGGAAAAATACCGGTATTCTTCTTGTCAACAAATTCCCTTTCCTGAAACAAAAAAACCCATACCTTCAACGGAGAAGACATGGGTTTTAGGAGATCTTTACGATCACAGATTTTCTCTTAGCCGCAGATAGATACCCTGAATAGTTTGCCGTAAAAGGAACGAAGAAATCAGGAATACCCCCGGATAATTCTATACGTTCTTCTCTTTATGATCCCAGTCCTTTGTTACCGCAAAGGCAATGAGACAGCAAATCTTCTTTTCACAGAATAGCTGCAAAATCTGTGGATCGTATATCCTTCACCTTCTTTACCATCGAAGACAACGTGAAGCGACCACAGGCAGGTCTTCTGGCTTCCGGATCATCCTACTTGGTCACCCCTTCCCACCTTATGGTTATAAGACAGTGGTATTGTGACTTTCGTTCCCGGTTACAGCGGCGGGTCCGCTCTTTATCTCATCTGGTAATGAAACATAGATTCCCTTTTAACTCCCACATTTGCGGGAGAATTACCTGTAATCGATTTTTATTAAAAAAGAGCTATTATGATATGAAAGGCGCGATTTTACTTTATATGGGACAAATTTGTCAAGCGGATTATTTTTGTTGGGTACGCAGGCTACTTCTATTTTCCTCATTTTTTCTTTGATTCTCCATCATAAGAAATATACAATACCGCCTGATGTTTATTTGAGATTTAAGCTTTTGGGTAATTTTCCCGGTAAAGGAGGATGTGGTTCACATGAGATTAAAAAGAAACGGCCATCCGTGTTTTCTTCTTACGGTTACTCTTCTCATTATTATGGGATCAGGCTGCGCAATGTTTAAGAAAAGGCCGCTTCTGGTTCCGAAAGAACCGGGAGATACCCTTGTAGAGATTACCGATCCTACACTCCTTCCTCATTTTAATGATGATTATAGCCGGGATTCCCTTTTGCGCTCAATTGACAACAGCCTTGACTACTTTAAGAGGGTTAAGACGAATCCGTATGGATTTCACATGACGGGTTTTTCTCATGAAAATCTGGAAGATTCCTTAAAATTCTTTCGGGAAGGTTTTCTTCGTTGCAGAGACACCGAGGAGATCAATGATTTCATCATAAAAAACTTCAGGGTCTTTCAGGCCATAGGAAATGCTTACGAGGGCCAGGTGCATTTCACGGGTTATGGAACACCGATCTACGATGGAAGCCTTACGCCGACCGGAGAATTTCGTTATCCTATTTATAAAATGCCATCGGATTTTAGGAAGCCTTATTATACACGGCGGGAGATCGAAGATCGCAATCTCCTGAAGGGTCTTGAAATTGTCTATCTCAAATCTAAATTGGATGCATATCTTATCCATGTTCAGGGATCGGGGCAAATAAAGCTCTCGTCGGGTGAAAAGGTTTATGTGGGGTATGCAGCGGATTCAGGTCACAAATACAATAGCATTGGGCGTATGCTCGTCATGGATGGAAAGATTCCGGAAGAGGAGTTGACCCTTTCGACGCTCATCAGCTATTTTCAGCAGCATCCCGGCGAATTGGATTCTTATCTCAAGAAGAACGATCGATTTATCTTTTTCAAACGAGTCAACTACGCAACCCCGTACGGTTCTATTGGGGTGCCGGTAACTCCTATGAGGAGCATCGCTACCGACAAAAAGGTCTTCCCTGCAGGCGGATTGGCCTTTGCAGTTATTGAACCAAAGAAAGCAAAGAAGACGTGGAAGTTTTGGGATAAAGAAAATAGCGGGACAAAGAAATCATTCTTTGTCCTTGATCAGGATACAGGGAGCGCTATTCAAACCCCAGCCAGAGCTGATGTATATTTCGGAATTGGGGATCAGGCTATGTATGAGGCGGGGAACTTAAATACCTTCGGTCAACTCTACTATTTCCTAAAACGATAGTGCATTATTTGTCATTTTTTCTGGTTTTACGAAACGGTTAAAGAGAGAAAATCTTGCAATTTTCTCTTGACAATAGTTGTTATTAAGTATATTTATATAGATCCGGCAAAGGAAAATCCTGAGCAATCAGGGTGCACAAAGAAAAGGATCTTTAAATATTTTTTAAGATGGGGATACAACGGAAAACATCTCTGAAAACGAAAAAATAGTCTTACTGCCGAAGTGTTGTATGGTTTTGCAGTAAGATTTTTTTGATACGCCCAGAGACAGATTTTGACTATAGTTTATGATTTTATAAATACTCAAAAGCAGGGTGAAAGCTGCATCAGCAGCAAGAGAGCGGCCTCGTATTTTATGGAAAACAAGAGGGCTCTTTGGAAGGTCATACATTTTTAGAAAGGGGGGGAGTAATGAAGTTGTGGAATAGTGTGTATAAAGTGCTGGGTATTTCAGGTTTTATGGCATTTACACTATACGGATGCGGGATGTTTAAATACGAAAGCGGTGTGAACCATACGGCAGAGAATCCGCCGTACTATCATGGACATGTTGAAAACGAACCGCCTCCAAGACACGAACGTACGCATAAACCAGAGGCTCCAAAGGAGGCCCCAAAAGGAGATATGTGCGTTGCGGATGGTGCGTATCCAACCAATAACAAAGATTGTTGCAGTGTTATTTATTTGGAAAAAATGGGCCCTTGCACCGGACGCGTAGGTGAGGAATATTGTTATGTAATAAAAGCTACTAACCTTACGAAACGAAATGTGAGGAACGTTGAGGTTACTCAGACTCTGCCTAAGAATTTTGAGGTGAAGAGTTCTAATCCTGAATTGGGAGCTGGTAGTGGCGGGGGTATGGCAAAATGGTTATTGGGAGAATTGGGACCGGAAGAAACAAAAGAAATTAAGGTTTGCGGTATTCCAACACAGAGCGGGCATATGCCATTTTGTACCGACGTAACCTATAATTTACCGGAACTTTGCATTGATCCAATCATTACTGAGCCGAGAATAACCATCGCAAAACATGCTCCGTCTGAGGTATCTCTTTGTGATATGATTCCTGTAACTTTTGTGGTTACAAATACAGGCACTGGTGTTGCCAGCAATATTCAAGTTAAGGAGACGTTGCCGGCTGGATTGGAGACACAGGACGGAAGAACGGATGTGATTTTAGATGTTGGCTCATTAAACCCGGGAGAGTCGAGAGAAGTAGCTCTGACGTTAAAAGCGGTAAAAACCGGAGAGTTTAATAATACCGCGATGGCGGTTGCCGCTGGAAATTTGAGTGCGGAATCCAACACAACAACAACGATCGTAAGACAACCAGTTCTTGCCATTACAAAAGCTGGTAGTCCGGAGAAGGTCTTCCTGGGACGTAATATTTCCTATAGTATTGAGGTGACGAATAAAGGTGACGGTCCGGCAACATCAACCGTTGTTGAGGATGTTTTACCTGCTAATACGTCAGTGGTGAACGCCAGTGAGGGTGCTACATTATTGGGTAACACAGTTACCTGGAACGTAGGGACGTTAAAACCTCAGGATTCGCAGAAACTTACTTTAACCTTGAATCCTAAGGAAATTGGTATAGTGAAAAATTCTGTAACAGCAAAGGCTGAGTGTGCTGAGGCCGTTTCAGCAACGACCACGACCGAAGTCGCGGGTATACCAGCTATTCTGCTTGAAGTAGTTGATATCGAAGATCCAATCGAGGTTGGTAACAATGAAACCTACGAGATTGTGGTAACCAATCAAGGTTCTGATACCGGTACGAATATTAAAGTAACCTGCACGCTTGAAGACGAGATGCAATACGTATCATCCACAGGACCGACGACGGGAAGTGTTTCTGCTGACGGAAAGACAGTAACCTTTGAACCGTTACCAACGCTTGCTTCAAAGGCAAAAGCGACCTGGAGGGTTGTAGTAAAGGCGCTGAATGAAGGAGATGTTCGTTTCAAGGTTATCATGACAGAGGATTGTCTGCGCAGGCCAGTAGAAGAAACCGAAGCTACAAATTTCTATAAATAGTGTTTCTTTCATACGGTACCAGTCAGATAGTAAGTTGAAATATCAAAAGAAGGCCGGTGCGTCTATTGACGCACCGGCTTTCTTTGTTTGCTGAGTAATTGTAAGATAAGTGATTAACCCTTAGAAATACCGCGTGTTGTAGTGAAGACCTTTATCGATTACAGATTATAATATTTGCAGTATCAGGTGCATATCTTTGTATTTAAAATAATCGTAACAACTTAGTCTTTTGAAAAAACATGACTTCTTAGCTATTTTACAACTCTGACAGGGTTTCAGAACCCTGTCAGAGTTGAACCAGCATGTGGGATTTATCTTACGTCGTCATGAAAGTTCAAAACACTAAAATGTTGCAAATATTCAAGATTTTTTGAAAAGGGGTTATGACATGAGTTGGCAAAAGAGACGGAATCTTTTGATATCTTTGTTCTTTCTGGGAGTATTTAGCATATATAGCTGTAGTTATCAGCAAAGTGCTGTTTTAAACGAAAACCCCCCTTATGCACATGGGCACATTGAAGAAGATCCGGGACAAAGACATAAACGCTTGCATGCGGGTAGCGGGAAAGTTGCACCCGAGAAACGAGAAAGCAGCAGAACCTTTTCTGCAATTAACAAGAAGTACGGTATTATCTTTATAGAAAAAAAAGCACCGCCGGAAATTCAGGTCGGCAAGCCCTTTGATTACATTATCAAAATCACCAATATTTCCGACGAAAAGGTAAAGGATGTTGAGCTAACGGAAACTTTTTCGTATAAGTACAAGCTTAGGAACTCTATCCCCAAGTTCCAAAAAGGACAAGCTGAGGGTACGGCAAAATGGTTTGTCGGAGACCTTGAACCGAATGAGATGAAAGAAATTCGGGTCAATGGCGTGTCATTAGAAACAGGGGATATGCCGTTTTGTACCAATGTCACTTTCAATTTACCGCCACTCTGCCTTATAACAAATGTCGTGGAACCGAGGTTGACTGTTACCAAACGCACACCAGCCGAGGTTTTATTCTGCGATGAAATACCAGTTACCCTTGTGGTGAGCAATGTTGGCACTGGTATCGCTCAAAATGTACAAGCGAAAGAATCTCTGCCACAAGGATTAAAAACGCTGGATGGCAAGAGCGATATTGTCCAGGAAATCGGTATGTTACGGGCTGGAGAATCTCGTGAAATTGCCTTCACGGTCAAAGCAGAAAGAACAGGAAAATTTTCGAATTTTGCGACAGTGGTAGCGGAAGGTGGTCTGCAAGCAGAATCCAACACGACTACAACCGTTGTAATACAACCGGTACTGGCCATTGTCAAAAAAGGACCGGAAAGGATTTATACAGGTCGCGATATTAGTTACTCAATTGAGGTAAGCAATAAGGGCGATGGTCCTGCAACATCAACGGTTCTTGTGGATGTCATACCAGGAAATGCAACATTTGTAAATGCAAATCAAGGTGGTATCTTATCCGGGAATACCGTCAGATGGAATTTAGGGACTTTACTGCCGAATGATTCCACGAAGGTTAATGTGACCCTGAAAGATAAGGGTCTTGGTGAAATAAAAAACACTGCAACCGTTAAGGCGATGTGCGCCAATCCGGTGTCTGCAACTGTTACAACGGATGTCGTCGGCATTGCGGCTATTTTACTAGAAGTAATTGATATTGCTGATCCTATAGAAGTTGGCGAAAATGAGACATACGAGATTGCCGTAACCAACCAGGGCTCTGATTACAGCACCAACATTAAGATTTATTGTACTCTTGAAGATACGATGCAATATGTATCGTCTGCTGGTCCCACCAAAGGAACATTCCTTGGCAATACCGTGATCTTTGATCCTTTGCCAAGCCTTGCACCAAAGGCAACAACAACCTGGAAGGTCGTTGTGAAGGCATTAAGCCCAGGAGACGTTCGTTTCAAGGTTGAAATGATTGAGGACTGCCTTAAGCGGCCCGTTGAGGAGACAGAGGCAACGAACTTTTATAAATGAATTTCGGTTATTAAAGGATGAAATCTTGATAAGGCCAATGCAGATTATTTTCAGACGTGATGATAGAATGAAGCAAAGATTATAACTTGACATCTCATGCCATTATTCGTTATAATGCCATTTTAAGCATAATTTTATTACTGAAACCATAATAAAAGGAGGGTATTTTTGGAAAATGTATTAAACAAAGAAATCAAAACCATCATCGATGCCTGTCCTGAAGTAGGCCGTATTCTTGATGAATATGGCATTGGTTGCGTCCCATGTTCGGTAGGGAGCTGTCTTTTGAAGGATGTTGTGGGGATACACAATCTTGACCCCCAGCAAGAGGCTACCTTGATGTACCGAATCGAGAAGGCTATTTATCCGGACAGGAAGGTTTCGGAACCGGTGATAGATACAACAAAAAAATCGGCTCCGAAGAAAATCACGTATTCACCGTCGGTAAGAAAACTTGTTGACGAGCATGTCTTGATCAAACGGCTTTTGGCTTTAATTCCTACCATAGTTGATTATATTGAAAGTAGTATAAAAGTAGATAAGGATTTGGTTTTACAATGTGTTGATTTTATTAGGACATATGCAGACAAATATCATCATATGAAAGAAGAAGATATTTTGTTTCGGTCTGTTGATGAAAAGGCTGATATTATTCAAGTTATGTATAAAGATCACGATACAGGAAGGGGGTATATCAGGCAGGTTGTTGAGGGCGCCGAAAAGGGTAATAAAGCACTTATCAAGGAGAATATGCTTGCTTATCGGGAACTACTCACACAACATATTAAAAAAGAAGATGAAATTCTTTATCCCTGGATCGATCGTCAGCTGACAACAACTCAAGTTGGTGAGATGTTTCGTAAGTGTAATGAGGCTGATGCTTCGGTAGGTGAAGAATTACCAAAAAAGTATGAAAAGTTTATTTGTGATTTAGAAGAAAAATTTTTACAGGAGGTGGCAAAATGAGTGGATGTCCAGGATCAAAAACGATAGATTTTAGCGAAAAGACAGATCTGGAAGGTAGCGAAACGGGAAAACGTCCTTCTCAATTGAGGCAGTGGCCAATACAGATGCATTTGGTGTCCCCGCAGGCGCCTTATTTTCAAGGTAAAGATATATTGCTGGCAGCGGACTGTACGGCTTTTGCGCTTGGCGATTTCCATAAGGACTATCTGAAGGGAAAGAGCGTCGGAATCGCATGTCCGAAGCTTGATTCTGATCAGGAGGTTTATACCGAGAAGATTAGAGCATTGATTGATGATGCAAAGATTAATACCCTAACCGTTATGATCATGCAGGTACCCTGTTGTTTTGGGCTAGCCCAGATTGCTAAAGAAGGTGCTGAAAAGGCATCTCGCAAGATTCCCGTAAAGCAGGTTGTCGTGGGACTTGAAGGTAATATCTTATCCGAAGAATGGATTTAGTTGGTAATTAATGCATATGGCGGATATAAAATCCTTGGGGAGTTAAACTCTCCAAGGATTTTTTTTATGACAGGATTTTTTTAAATCGCAAATTTATCTAGTCTTAAATCACACCATTCTGAATAGATATCGTTGTACACGCGGGCTTTCTCCGCGCTGTAAGTCGATAATTATTTCTGTGCCCTTATCCTGGAATTCGTAAACCAACTTCCCGCCGTTTTCTTCCGAGTGACTGGAGAACAAAACTCTTCCGGAAACAGAATTACCATCCAGACTGGCAGCAAGCACTTTTAAAGGCAGGCAACAAGCCACCTGAAAGACCGGGATGTTGTTGTACAGTAAAAGATGTGAGTAATGAGGTTTTCGAATCGACTTCTGCTTTGTGCCGCGATCAGAACTTGATAGCGTAGGTATATTGTTGTGAGAAGGCTGTGCTTCAATCATACACTTCTCCGTGGCATCGATTACGTGCTCTGAAGAAAGATTGATACATAAACCGGCAAGTTCAAGTATTCTTTTAGCATCCTCCAGATCATGCATAATGCTATCGTTTGAAGCAACAGTTCCTGCCCTGTTCCTGGAACTGAGTGCTTTTGGTGCGTTAAGATCAATTAGCGGCAGCTCATTATAATCGGTGTGTCTTGTCTGTTTATGCATTATATTTTTAAGAAAAATGATGTATTTCGTCTTCTATTCGCAAAGCATAACGGATCAGATCTTGTCATTTTTGTATTCTCTGACAACCGCTCTTTTATCGATTTCTTTCATGAGATCCTCGACTTCCTCTTTTTGCGGTTCTTTAAAAACTTCTCCCACTTGGTAATGAAATATGGTGCTGACACTTTCTTTAAACATATCTTCCATTGATTGCGTTAAGTCAATCAATCGAACATCAATATTACTTAGCAAATATGTTATTTGGTCAAAGAGGACGCTGGTTGCCACGCCTGAATGAATAAACGAATGACGATACAAATTGTTTTCAATATCGTGCATAAATGCTTCAGTCTGAGCAATCTGATTTTGCAAAATAAGGATCGCCTTTTCCAGGTTTTTTTTAAATAACTGAGAGCTTTTTAAATAATCGATGTTCACATCCGGCTCTTTGGAAATTTTTTTGTCCTTATCCCTGGTGTAAGACGAAATTCGATGGTCAATATCTTTTACTGCACTGATTAAATTGTCAAGACGGTTCTCTACAGCTTCAAATGCCGATAGATTTTGATAATAGCACGTGTCTTTTAATTCTTCGTGAAACTTTTCAATCTCTGCCAGAAATCCATCCAGTTCTTTTGCACTGTAAGAAAAAAATTCAGCGTCATTTTTAAAACTATCGACTCTGCGTGTGAGAGTTTCCGTTTCTATAATATTTTTAAGCCCCGTCTTAATATCAATCAGATTTTTTAAAATGGAATTTTGATGCAGCTCTGACATAAAAGCATGAGAACTGCCATTTGTCGTCTTTGCAGAAGTACCTTTACTAACAATAAAGTCTTCGATAGATTGAACAGTATTGATAATCTTTTTGTAAGCATTCTTCTTTAACGGTTTGTTAAAGAGAAGTCTCTGTGCTTCTGCCAATAAACCGTGAAGAAATTCCTGATCCTGAACATTTTCTCTTATGACCAGGGCGCTTATATCGTTGTAGAGTGTTTCAAATTTATTGGATTTAGCGAAAATGGCCTTCAGCGGATCCTGAACGTCCTTTCTTCTCTCAATATTTCTAATTAATTCTTTCAACTCGTCAAGGATATGGGACAAACTGGTAAGCTGAGGCACAGACATCCTTGCCTCCAAAAAGGCATCTTTCCCTGAAAGAGTCCTTAATTTCGATAGCTTTTCCAAATTTGCATTAAACTTTCCGATAAGTTGTTGAATGTCTCCTTTTTCCGGTTCTGAAACTTGGTCTTGACGGAAAGTCGGTTTCGTGGAAATATCGATCGTTATGGGGAAAACAGACTCGATGCATTTTTTCAAAAAGGCACCAAATTTTTTTACGGGTTTTTCAGCAAGATGAATCGTTTTTTGCTCTCCCGATGCACTTGTGTTCGTATCACGTATCATTAAAAAATCGAGATATGCAAGAAGTTTGCCAAAAGAATTCAGCAATTCCTGATAATCATTTTGCAGTGTCTCATGCTTTGAAATAGTTTGTAATTTTTTCAACTCGTGATAGTTTGCGGTTAAATTTTCCTGTTCACTGCGAATGTCCGGTTTATACTTCATGAATTTTTTTGTTAACCGCGCGATAAACTTTTCAATACAGTTGGCATACGTTAAAAACAAGCTGTATTCTTCCAGAAGCTTAAATTGATCATTCAGTCTGTTGGATGCCGAATAAATATAGCCTGCATATGCTGGAATAGCCGTCCAATTATTATTCTCGATGATGTGTTCAAGCCTTATTAAGTCCAAGGATAAGTCTTTATTAAATAACAGGGGATTATCTTTTGAAGCTATGAGATTATAAATATCAGCAAAAAAACCGAGCGCATCAATTTTTTCTTCAACCGCTTTAATGTCGCTCTCCTGAAAATGAAAAATCCTCAGCTTTAGATAATGTTGTTCTAAATCTAATTTAAGGATTAAAGAAATAAAATAGAGATTTACGTAGATTTCCTTCAATCCCGTTGCTGTAAAGACCTTATTCTTCGTTTCGATTTTATTGAATCGGAGCTCACGGCCTATTTTTTCGGAAGTTAATGGCAATCCATTGAGTACCAAATAATCACCTAGCCGTCCCGTGTACTTTTCGGATGATTCGGCGCCAGTGATGTAATTTCGATGGAAATAATCCGGTGCACAATTTTCCGTTTGGCCCTGTTCTGTTTCATCGATGATCAGAAAGTTACTTGCGCCTTTTTCAATTCCTTTCTTATAATGCAATACGACACGGGGCTTCATGAGATAATGAATGAGGGACTCGGTTTCTGTTTGTGTTGCGGTCATCGTTGCTTCTACATAACCCTGTTCTTTAAAGGTATTGATAGCGTCAATATTGCTTTTAACAAAGAGGTGTTTTGAAATAATCTTGAGGGTTTTTTCAAAAGAGGTATCAATGACCTGCCCTTTAAATCTAACTACGAAGGCTTTCAATGGCTCTTTAACCACCTTCTCTTTGGTTTCTTCCTTAATATTGACAATTTGAGCACGTATGATTTCAGAAGTGTGTTGCTTCTTAATGAGCAGATCGTACAAATAATTAGTAGAAGAGATTTGTGTTTTCATGCGTACAATGTAATAAAACTTTCTGAGACTGTCAAAATAATTTTTCATGTAATGAAAAAAGAAGGGCGACAAAGGGACAACCTTTTGCATAAATGGCATCGCAAGAGGGCTTGGTTAGCAATTTCGAGTGGAAACCAGGGGACGCCGATTCTGGACGATTTCCCTAGCATGTAACAAATTGCTGCCGCAAGAATTTAACGGATTTTATCCAGAAGCGACTTCCAGAAAGTGACATGTGCAATGCAAGAGATTCTGGCATATAGTGTATATAACCCTTTAAACTCCTGAAACGGAGCCGGTGAAGGGAATGCCACCAGAGACGTACCGGAGTTTGACTGGGCTGTGGGTAAGATGACAGTAAGGAAATTCGTTCAAAAGACAACATACAGGAATAGATTTTCAGATGGGTGAAAGGGTACTTCTCCCGGAAGAAGTGGACAGGATACGAATGAAGAACAAAGGGAAGCAACGCGAGGAAAGAGCATCAAGGGATTGGTGTTTTCTGCACAGTCTTTCTAAAGGTATTTATAGTTTTACCGTGTAAAAACCTTCTTTTTTTGTAAGTTTTTTTACACCCCCTCTCGCATCCCTTGACTTCGTCGCGAACGGTCCGTCGAACGAAAGGGGGGATTGGGTTGCGGCTTTGATGCGTTATGTGATATTTAGGAAAGGTGACAGTAAAGATAACAGGGCTTGATGTTAGGAAATTATAGCGGTATTGACGCATGACAACGATACAAATGCGGATATTTATCATGCCCCCCCGTATGACAACATTACTAATTTATTGACATATAATATTTCATGATTATAATAGACTCCTTTCATTTTAAAAAAAAAGCAATTGCCAGGCTTTTTGATAACGGATACTGAGGCACATCTTATTGAAATTAACAGAATTTTATACTTTATAGGGTATGTATTTCTCCCTTAAAGAGGGTAAAAAAATGATAGAGATATTAAAAAAACAAATTGTTGTGGTCATTATTACTTTTGTTTTTTTTGGAATGCTTCCCCTTATTTTGTTTAGGATCATTGCATTTCCAAAGGCAAGCGCTGAGCTTAAACAGGGGATAGAGAGGAACCTGATGGGGATTCTCAATAAAGAAAAAGATATGCTAATGCTCTTGCGATCTGAGAGGGAATCACATGCCAGAGGCCTATCAGATGCCATTCTCACTACATTATTGATTCACGGTGATAAAAAATTTGCGAGCCTCATAAATGAAAAAAATGAACATGAATACCTCAGGTTGGAAACCCAGATGGAATGCACAAAAGTCGATTATGGATATAAAGGGGTTTTTGTTTGTGATGGCGCCGGGTTCGTTCGTATGGCGACAGAAACAGAAAAGTTCATGATTGGCAGGAATATCATGAAAGAGAAGGCATTCCGCAATATTCAGGAAACCCTGTATGACGGAAAAACGTATTTTTCTAACGTAATCCATTTTGCTCCCAGTGGTAAAATTCAAAATGCAAAAGATGTCGATTCCCCTTCACTCTTTTTGTCATATCCCATTAAAGACGAGAATCGTGATGTGATCGGCGCTATTGTGCTATGGATGGATACTTCTTTATTAGATTTTGGAATGGGGAACGCCTCTTTGGGGAAAACTGGGAAATCGTATCTTGTGAATAAAGAGGGGGTTATGATGACTCAGTCAAGGTTTTCTGAACAAACGAAAGCTACTGGTGATACCTGTAAAACATGTCACGTTGTTGCAGACCCCGATGATCTCATAATTACTAAAGGTGTAAAGAGATGTATTACTGAGAGAACGAATGGTTGCGATCTGGTGGGATACAGAGATTATAGTGGGCTAAAAGTCATTGGAGCGTGGAATTGGTTGAAGGACTTTAATATGGGACTGATTGTTGAAATTGATACTGATGAAGCTTTCGGGGCGTTGGATAATATTAATTCGATGACGAAGTCGCTCATGATAGTTATGCTTATTCCTGCATTCGCAATGGCAATATTGATTTACAGAAAATTAAGTGTGGGTTATATGATCAAAAATTTGTCTGTACCGCATAAGGCCTTACTGGGAATAACAGGAATCATCACCATTGGTTTTATTATAGCAATCCTTGATAACTACGAATTAAGAAAAGAACGCGGATATCTTCGTGAGCAAAAATACAAAGTACACAACCCGTTAAATACTTTGGGTTCACTTGTAGTCCAGAGGGATGCTGATTTTATCAAGAGTAAGATCTTTAAGTTTAAAAAGGAGCTTCCTACACTCGAATCTGAAAATACCAATAACCTGGAAAATAAGAAAGAAGGGTCTGTTGAGAGTAATACGACACAATCACCAGATAAACCAGGAATGACATGGGAGTTAAAACAATAAAAAATGTTTGATAGGAAGAGGTTTTCCCGGATAACTTCGTTTATCAAAAGGGGCGTATCAAATGCTTGATGATATAAAGGATACAAGGGCTGCTATGAATATGAGCATTTATGATGACGCTATAACTGATATCGATACTCGTGGTGTAAAGCGCCTTGGATGTAACAATTTTAGTTTTTTGAAAAACATAAGAACGGCAAACATTGCTCTTCTTGGGATTTTTCTAATGCGTGGTTGTTTGCTTTGATGAAGGCCGAATTTAAACCTTTTCAGTGTTTATATCCATGTTAACAGTTGTTTGAACGGTAGTCTTTTTTGTTATCGTCAGTAAAATCATGATTATTTTGCGATGACGATAACTTTTCATAGTCAGGAGATTTTTTATGAATATGTCAGCAAATGAATCGACACAAGCACCAAATGGTAATTTAAGGGTAATGATCCTTGCGACCGTAGCATTTGCACTGTGCTTTGCGGGTTGGACATTGTTTGCCCCTTTAGCAATATATTTTCAGGCAGAATTTAACCTGTCTTCCACATCGGTAGGATTATTACTTGCAACTCCGGTACTACTAGGTTCTCTCGCAAAAATTCCAATGGGTATTGTTACAGACAGGTTTGGTGGAAGGCTCGTTTTTACCATTATGCTGCTGTTCGGATTCATATCTCTTTTTTTTACGGGTTTTGCGCGTAGTTATAGCATGTTGTTGATCGGTGGATTCTTTTTTGGTTTAATAGGCTCTTCTTTTTCCATAGGAATTCCGCATGTCTCAGAATGGTATCCAAAAAAGATGCAAGGCTTTGCACTCGGCGTCTACGGCGTGGGTAACGCGGGTACTGCCCTTTCAGCTTTTGGAGCACCGTTTATTGCAGAATCTTTGGGATGGAATAAGGCATTTATCATTTACGCATTTCCCTTACTCTTTATGGCATTTGTCTATTGGTTTTTTACATCAAATGCCCCAAAGCCGGAAGGTGTAAAAGTTTCTACTTTAAGCGACAAATTAAAACTCTATAAATCATCCAGATTGGCCTGGATCTTTTGTCTGTTTTATTTTATGTTCTTTGGATTCTTCGTGTGCTTTTCGATATGGTTGCCATCCTATCTTTGTGATTTTTACAACATTTCACCGATAAAGGCCGGGGGATTCACATCGATATTTGTATTTCTGTCATCGTTTACCCGAATTTTGGGTGGGTTCCTTGGCGACAGATTCAATGGAAGAAAAATAATGGTACTTCTTACCGTAATTGTACTTGTTATTGCGATATTCCTTAATTTAAACGTATCGCTGACAGTCTCACTCGCTGTGTTCTATATTATGGGAACCTGTCTGGGCATTGGCAACGGCGTTGTATACAAACTCGTTGCAGAATATTTTCCCAAAGATACGGGGGCTGTGGGTGGTCTGGTAGGAGCGGCAGGAGGGCTTGGGGGCTTCTTTCTTCCTATAATTTTAGGTACAATTAAAGATTACACGGACAATTATTCACTCGGCTACATTTTCGTGTCCCTTGTTTGCCTCATGTGTCTTTCATTCATGGAGGAAAAAACACTCCTGGATGCACATCAAAAAGTGACGACTACACTGCAATAAAAGCATAAATAGTTTGACAGAGAACGAAGATCTCTTCGTTCTCTGTCAAACATGATTCTGAGGTTCCGAGATTTTCAAATCCCCGTTAGCTTCTATCCAAAGAGTTAATTTCACATAATCCTTTCCGGTTTTAAGTGTTATTTTACTCGGCTTTATGCTTAAACCCAAGTTCTGCAGATCGATTTTCGTTATGCAAAAATCGACCTGCGGTAATAGCCTTGCACAATAAAAATCAATAAAAAGCTCCAGTTTTTGGTATTTGTTTGAGTTATCCGTCGTCGTATTGGACGAAAAGCGTTGAAAAATAGTTCTGGATAAATCTTGACAGATTGTCCGCTGAATTCCCGAGCAATCTGCTGGATGGACGATAAAAACCGGAATGGAGACGCACCATTTCCCTGCATGGTGCTTTCAACGCCCCGAATACCCGGAATCAAAGGCAAGTATTGTTTTTAGCCGAACACCGCATTTCGTAATATGTCTTCACATGCTCGTCATTCTTCCTGACAAAAAAGTTTCCCAATTATTTTAGTTGAACTATTGTAACGATATTATTATATTATGGCCAACAAATACGATGTCCTTTCAGGACTGAGAAAACAAAAACTCATTTTTTTAGTTACATATCTTGATTGTATAGGAATTTTCATCTTATTTAAGCGGGTTACAGGGTGGCACGGACAAACTTTGTTTGTCCGTGCCACCCTGTAACCGAGACGTAACTTGAATTGTATCTTTGAAACAACTACGTTACACATCTTCGAAATTCTCGTATAAAATTTTTAACATGTAGAATCGGGCATGTTAAGTACTTGCAATAAAAAGAAATATTTTTTCTTTTCTACAGCAGATGGGAAATTTCGAACATTTCTTATCATAATCCCTTTCCTTTTTTTGTCTTCACTGCGTTTGGCAGAATGTGAACAACTCCCGGAATCGACGTCGATAAGTGAAGAATCGATACTTTTCCAGGAAATCCCCTCCGTATATAGCGCTTCAAAATATGAGCAAAAGATAACCGAAGCGCCCTCTTCCGTGAGTATTATAACGGCGGATGAGATCAAAAAATATGGGTACCGGAATTTTTCGGAAATTTTACGGAGTGTGCGCGGATTCTATGTTTCCTATGACAGAAACTATCATTATGTTGGGGTGAGAGGCTTTGGATTGCCGGGAGATTACAACACCCGTATCCTCCTCCTTATCGATGGGCATAGAATAAATGATGTTGTTTATGACCAGGCGCCTATTGGCACCGATTTTCCTATTGATATTGGTCTTATTGAACGTATCGAGATTATCCGCGGTTCTGGTTCTTCGCTCTATGGTACAAATGCATTTTTTGCCGTAATCAACGTGATCACCAGACAGGGCAGAGATTTTAGAGGTACCGAGGTATCCGGAGAAGCTGGTAATTATGAGACCTACAAGACCCGTATGAGCTACGGCGAGAAATTTCACAATGGTCTTGAAATGATAATTTCCGGCTCTTACTACGATAGCGAAGGGGACGATCGGCTTTTTTTCAAAGAGTTCGACCAGCCCAAAAATAATAATGGTATTGCGGAAAATCTTGACAATGATCAGTTTAAAAATATTTTTGCTGGATTTTCGTATCATGATCTTTCCTTGCAATTAAATTACCATAGGAGAGAAAAGGATGTTCCAACTGCTCCCTATCAAACGATCTTTAACGAGCGTTATTTTACCGCAGATGAACGGGGCTGGGCCGATTTGAAGTATGATCGCACATTTGGTAACCAGGTACACTTGCTGTCCAGGGTCAGTTATAATTTTTACAAATATAATGATGATTATTATTATTCTGATCCATCAACAGGAAAATTAAAATATTCTGATGATATTGATAGTCAATGGCTACAAGGAGAGATGCAGTTAACCAAAACATTTCTTGAAAAGCACAAATGCACCTTTGGTCTGGATTCCCGGCATAATATGCAGCAGGATCAGCGCTTTTATGCGCACAGCCCAGGCGGTACCATCCTTGATGATAAACGCCAATCGAATTATTGGGCAACGTATATTCAGGATGAGTTTACCATTACCGATTTCCTGACCTTGCAGGCCGGCGTTCGTTTTGATTATTTTGAAACCTTTGGTGTGACCACCAATCCCCGTGCAGCCCTGATTTATACCCCTTTTGAGAAAACGACTTTTAAGTTTGTTTATGGCAGGGCATTTCGTGAACCAAATGCCTATGAACTTTATTACGGAGACGGCACTTCCCAAAAGGCCAATCCCGGTCTTAATCCCGAGACCATTCATTCCTATGAGGCCATTTACGAGCAGTATTTAGGGAAACATCTGCGTGGAACAGTTGTTGGTTTTTATAATTGTATAGACGATTTCATCTCTCTAAAAAATGATCCTAACGACGGTTTACAGATGTTTGATAACGTAAAGGGAGTTCATGCAAAAGGCTTGGAATTTGAACTGGAAGGAAAATGGGAAAATGGATTTGAGGGGAGGGCAAGTTATAGTCTTCAGGAAGCCCGAGAGGAAGATACCGGGAAAATCATGGTAAATTCTCCCAAACACCTGGCGAAGTTCAATATGATTGTTCCGCTGATCAAAAGAAGACTCTTTTTAAGCGGAGAAGAGCAGTATAAAAGCAGTCGGAAAACAATTTCACGTAATTCTGTGAAGGACGTTTTTGTTACAAATGTAACACTGTATAGCCGCAATATTTTCAGGACATTGGAGGTCTCGGGAGGCATTTTTAATTTGTTAAATAATAAATACGAAGACCCGGGTGGCGAAGAACACACAGAGGATTCTATTGAGCAATTTGGCAGGACATTTCGCATCAGGATTACGTACGCATTTTAGGTATGAATAAGCAACACAAACTATGCACAGAAGAAAAATGTCTATCATTTTCAGGGTGTTTGTTACGGTACTCTCTGTTTTTTGCGCCGGCATTCCCGCAACCTTAGCAAACGAATACCAAATTGCTGTGCTTGCCGGCCGTAACGAATCTCCTTACAAAGAGGTGATTGATGGTTTTCAGAAAACAGTTACGGAACAAAAAAGACATGTAAAATACAGTGTCTTTGTCATAGAAGGCGAAAAAGAACAAACATCGCAAATCCTTGATACTATCAAAAAAATCAATCCTGATGTAATATTCACTGTTGGGACTACTCCCGTGGTGGAAGTCATCAGGATGTTTACTGATATACCTATTATTGCAACCTTTATTCTTGATGATAGCGCTATAAAGCATGCTCGTAATGTCACAGGGGTAATATTGAGCTTTCCGGCAGAAATACAGTTCTCCTGGCTAAAAAAGTTTCTTCCGGATGTAAGAAAAATAGGGGTTATGTACAACCCGGCGGAAAATCAGGAGAATATCCGATCTGCCACAAGAGTAGCAAAGACGATGGGACTCGAGTTTAAGTCAGTCGAAATCCATTCGCCAAAAGATATTCCTGCAGCGCTGAAAATTTTAGCAAACGATATTGATATCTTGTGGGGAATAAATGACCCGCTGGTATATAATTCACTCACAGCGAAGCAAATACTATTGTTTTCCTTTAGAAATCAGATACCATTCTGTGGTCTCTCTTCCGCGTGGGTAAAGGCTGGAGCTCTTTACTCCCTGGAATATGATTTTTATGATATCGGTGTGCAATGCGGAGAGAAGGCCGTTAAAATACAGCAGGGGGTTGAGGTGATTTCTATCCCTGTCTCTTTTCCTCGAAACTTGCGTTACGTTCTGAATCTGAGAACGGCCAGACGTATGAAGGTCGTGTTTCAGGAAAAGTATATTCATGATGCATATCAAATTTATGACGAATGATTATGTCCACCACACAGGTAGCTAAAAAAAAGAGACGCGTAAGCATTGTAATGAAATTTAACCTTTTAACCATTTTCATTATTTTGGTAACTTCGGCAGGAATCAGTTATTTCATCATACGAAATACCACTTCTCACATATATCGCAGCCTTGTAAATCATGGCTTGATCATTGCCAGCATGGTGTCACAAACAAGTGAATATAGTATCTACACCGGGGACAGGGAATCCATGAGGCAGACAATTGAGAGCCTGGAAGTGGATGAAGATATTGCCTATGTATGCTTTCTTGATAAAAGAAAGAGACAACTCATGTGTAAAAGCTTTAAATCCGGATTGATAATTCCGCCGGCTCCGGTAACGAATATGGCAAATTCCAGTTTCCCTCCGCCGCTCCTCCATGAAGAGTTTGTTAATACGGAGGATGGGAATCGATACATTAGCGTCCTATCGCCGGTAATCGGTCTTATTAATAATAAATCAGAGGATGACTTGTTAACCACGGGAAAGAGTGGAAATCAGGAGATTATCGGGTATGTCCATCTCGGATTATCTCTTCAAAATCTTTACAAAAGGATAAGACAATTCCAGATATCTACTTCGGCCTTTACCCTTTTATTTATATTTGTCGGCATTATGTTAACCCTTTTTCTTACGAAGAGAATTACTGCCCCGATCGAAAGATTGAGTTTGATAACAAAAAAAGTATCCGATGGAGTATTTGAACATGTTGTTCATGTTCATACGAACGATGAAATTTCAGATCTTGCAACTGTTTTTAATAATATGATTAGCCGTTTACGGGCATATCGTTGTGCAATAGAATCGCACAATAAGGAACTTATGGATACCAATGAAAAACTGTTGCAGGAAATTGCTACCCGAAAGCAGATAGAAAAAGCGCTCGAAGAAAAAACCAGGGAAATTATCCGTTCCAATAAGGATTTGGAGCAGTTTGCCTATATCGTTTCTCATGACCTGCAGGAACCGTTGCGAAAGGTAATGGTATTTAGTGACCGGTTGGTCATGAAGCATGGAGAGGTTTTGAATAATGAAGGGTGTGATTACATAGAACGTATGAGAAATGCGTCAAGGCGCATGCAAACACTTATCACGGATCTTCTCGCTTACTCGAGGGTTGCTACACAAAACAGTTTGTTTACTCCGGTTGATCTTGCAAAGATAGTTCAGGATGTAATCAACGATTTGGAAATCCAAATAGAAAGAACAGGAGGATGTGTAAACGTTGGGAATTTGCCGGTTATTAATGCGGATGCTGTTCAAATGCGCCAATTATTTCAAAATCTCATCGGGAATGCCCTGAAATACCATCTCAAAGATGTACCCCCCCATATAGAGATACAGGCACAATGCCTCGGGAGCTTAAAACAAGATCATACCCAGACTTCTCACCGCAATGGATTTTACGAGATTACAGTCGCAGATAATGGAATTGGGTTTGACGAGAAATATGCCGAGTACATATTCGGAGTTTTTCAACGGCTGCACAGGCGCGATGAATATGAAGGAACGGGTATAGGACTATCGCTTTGCAGAAAAATTGTGGAGCGTCACGGTGGAACTATTACCGCAACAAGCGCTCCCGGGAAAGGGGCGAAGTTTGTCATTGTATTACCGGTAGACCAGATAAAAGGACAAGAAGATGAAAAACACCAGGAAGCCATTTACTATCTTAATAGCGGAAGACGATCCTGATGATCGTCTCATACTCAAAGACGCATTTGAAGAAGCTGGCGTGCACCATGTGATTCATTACGTTGAGGATGGTCAGGAGTTAATGGATTATCTTCATGCACAGAGGAAACACTCCCGGCCTAATAATGCGTCACACCCGGCTATTATTCTCCTCGATTTGAATATGCCCAGAAAAAACGGACAAGATGCTTTAAGAGAAATCAAATCAGACCCGGACCTGAAGCGAATCCCCGTTATTATCATGACAACGTCAAAAAGGGTTGAAGATATTAGCCTCGTATATGATTTGGGTGCAAATTCATACGTACTCAAGCCAACGGACTTTACAACATTAGTGATGATTGTAAAGGGGTTGTCAAGATATTGGTTCGAAATTGTTGAACTTCCACATTAAGGAATAGAAAGATTATGAACATTAACCGGATAAAAATACTTCTCGTAGATGACGACGAAGATGATTATGTGATAGTTCGCGAATTAGTTTCTGAAATTTCGACCTGGAAACCTGAACTGGATTGGGCAAAAACCTATGACGAGGCATTGGAAAAGATCCAGGGCAAACAGTATGATGTGTATCTCTTTGATTATCGGCTCGGTCACGGCGAACATACCGGATTGGAACTCTTGCACAAAACAATAAACCTTGGGTGTAAGTCCCCTATCATCATACTCACTGGACAGGACGATTATCATGTGGATATGGAGGCGATAAGAAAAGGGGCGTCGGATTACCTGATTAAGGGGCAGATAAACTCTTCTCTGCTGGAAAAATCGATCCGTCATGCCATTGAACGCAAGCGTGCAGAAGAAGCCGTCAGATCAGCAAAAAATTACTCGGAATATCTTGTTGCATGTTCGCTGGATATGATTGTAGCAGCCAATTTAGAGTTAACAATTACCGAATTTAACCCGTCTGCCGAAAAAATGTTTGGCTATTGCAAGTCAGAAGTAGTCGGTAAATCTATCCGCATGTTGTTTGCCGATGCTGCGGAATCCAAACAGGTTATTGATAAAATACTAAAAGAAAAGATGTTTGAGGGAGAAATAAATAAAAGAAAAAAAAATGGAGAAACTTTCCCCTCATTTCTGTCTGCGTCTATCCTGAAGGATATAAACGACAAAGAAATAGGAATCGTAGGGATCTTACGTGATATTACCGAACGCAATCGTCTTATCGATCAGCTACGGTACAATGCATTTCACGACACGTTAACGAACCTGCCCAATAGGAATCTGTTTATGGAGCGATTGGAGCGATTACTTGAACACTCAAAAAGAAACAGAAACAGTACGTTTTCTGTACTATTTCTCGATCTTGACCGTTTCAAGGTTGTAAATGATAGCCTCGGACATCTGTCGGGAGATAAATTGCTGGTCTTAATCGCACAAAAACTGAGAGACTGTCTGCGGAAATCCGATACGGTCGCACGTTTTGGAGGAGATGAGTTTGCAATCCTTCTTGATAATGTCGATGACCATTTTAATGCAAAATTTGTGGCAGAAAGAATTCTGGAAGCCTTGAAGGCTCCTTTTGTTCTCGACGGGCACAAAATCGTTGTCTCCGCCAGTATTGGAATCGTTCTGAAAGGGGAACTGTATAATCGTCCGGAGGACATTCTGCGGGATGCCGATACGGTAATGTATCGGGCAAAGATGCTTGGTAAGGCACGGTATGCAATATTTAATATAGAAATGCATGCCCATGCAATGAACTTTTTACAGTTGGAAGCAGATCTGCGGCATGCTATCGAGCGGTCAGAATTGGTAATTTATTATCAACCCATTGTGTCATTAGCAACCATGGAGATTGTTGCTCTGGAATCACTCGTTCGCTGGCAACATCCGCAACGGGGTTTGATTTTACCAGATGAGTTTATTCCTTTGGCAGAGGAAACCATGGAGATTGATAAAGTCGGCTATTGGGTAATACAAGAGGCATGCGCTCAAAACAAGATATGGCATGACATGGGATTTTCAAACATAACTGTCACGGTTAACATATCCTTATTACAATTCCGGCATAAAGAATTACCAGAGCAGATCGGCGCGATAATTAAAAATACCGGCTTACCTGCCGATGCCTTTGAACTGGAAATCACAGAAAGTACGGTAATGGAGAGCAAAGGGCTTGTCCTCGAAATATTTAAAGAACTGAATAAAATGAAGATACATCTCATGATGGATGATTTTGGTATCGGCTTTTCTTCGATAAACAGCCTGAAACATCTTCCTTTCAGTACGTTAAAGATTGACCGGTCTTTAATTTCGGACATCGATACCAATTCGGACGCATCAACAATTGTTAAATCGATTGTCGATATGGCACACACGCTTAAAATAAAAGTAATTGCAGAAGGGGTGGAAACACAAGGGCAATTAGACCTGTTGCGTTTGTATAACTGTGATTATGTACAGGGTTACCTGTTTTACTGTCCTATGAAGGCTGATGAGATTACAAACCTGTTGAGGCAGAAAAATAAGTATATATCAGACACAAAAAGTAATATTACGCGCGAATTTATTCCTCTGTAAACGGAAACAAATGGCTTTGCCTCTTTTTGCTTTTAGTACACGCCGTAGCGGATGAATTACGATTGTCTCATAACATATTCTGAACAGGGATGAGAGAAAATGAGAATCAGATATAGGCGCATTATATGGTTGTCGGTTTTAGCATTTTTGAGTTTCTGCACTCCAATCGTTTGTGCAGATGAAACGGCAAGTTTGCCGAAGACACATCTCATTGCTGGTGTGCCGTACCACAAGCAAATTACCGTTTTTTCCTGCGGTCCTGCAGCCCTTGAGATACTATACGACTTCTGGAGCGAGGATATCGATCAAAAGGCCATCTCAGATGTTACACGATCTTCTTCCATGGGTACTTATACGTGGGATATGGTGCGAGCTGGTTGTTTTAGTCGTTTGAGTGCAGCCCGGGGACGATGCTTCCCTAAAAGTGCTCCTAAAGCCGGATATTCAGAAAGACCCTTGGGTTATGTTTCTTTTAGTTATGCTTCAGACAGCCTGTGGTGGACAGACCTTAAAAGACTTATTGCTCAAAATATCCCTGTTGTTCTACTCATGAAATATGCACGAGATGATGATACCGGGCATTATCGGATAATTGTGGGGTATGATGAAGAAAAAGGAGTTGTTTATTTTGTGGATCCATGGGGGCGTGACTTAACCAGAGCGACAAATCTTGATGGGATTATTACCTGGAGCATGACTGACTTTGAAAATGCATGGAATTATACGGGATATGGAACCGATCACCCTTTTTGGGGGGCCGTAATGATGCCCTGGACGGTTACCATTCATACCACCGGTGAAACAACCGCCGGTTCAGTACTAGAGGTAACTGCAGAGATTACCTATCCCTGCCCGCAACCTTTTGATTGTCATGCCTATTCTGCATTCAACGTCCGTGCAGAGATCACCTTACCCCCAAAAATGCTCTTGCTGGAGGGCGTGCCCGGAATCGATATCGGATATTTGCAGGCTGGAGAAAGTAGTGTGGTTACATGGAGGGTCAAGCTCGATGGAGACGGGTCTGGTTCTTCAATTGCTGTAAAAGCCACGGGGCTTGTTTCTGGTACTGTGCCAAAAGTGAGTAAGAATGGTAGGATAAATATAATCCCGGGTAAGGGTGGTGATAAGAACAATAAGAAAAATTTTTATCCGGCATATGACTATACCGATGAAATCGGTGTTGAAAAAAGTATAGAACTGTAACATATCAGCATTGCCGGGTTATTCATAGGGAATTACTTTTGTGTTGCCTTCATAAAAGAGGTAACTATTTTCTGTGCCTGCCGAATCAGGGCTTGCAATTAACAATATAAAAACCAAAACGTCTGTCAAATTGACACATAAACAAGAATTCGTTACCGGTGAATACTGTCATAATGGCACGCCTCTTACTGAAAAGTGTCTTTCGTTATTTTTCATATCCCGATGTAACTGTGTCTATTTTGTTGAAACATCACAAGTTACGTATCATTGAAGCAATATAGATAAAAATACTACAAAATAAAATAGTAGGCATTTATTTTGCTAATGTTTCCCCAGATATTTGATTTGCTTTTATTGATAGTGAAAATTTTGGAGGGTACTTTGATATGTCGGCAAAAAAGATTGTATTTGATCATGACGCACTTGATACCGTTAAGCTTGGTGTTAAGCAACTGGCAGATGCCGTGAAGATTACTTTGGGACCACGGGGACGCAATGTTATCATACAAAAAAGTTTTGGTTCGCCTACCATAACAAAGGACGGGGTTACAGTTGCAAAGGAAATTGAACTTTCAGATCATATGCAAAATATCGGTGCACAGATGGTAAAATCCGTCGCCTCAAAAACCAGTGATGTTGCCGGTGATGGCACTACGACTGCAACGGTGCTTGCAGAAGCGATATTTGTTGAAGGATTGAAAAATGTAACGGCTGGCGCGAATGCGATGGCGTTGAAACGTGGCATTGATAAGGCGGTTGAGGCTATAGTGAAGAAGCTGAAGGAAATGAGCATTGCGACAAAAGGGCGAAAAGAGATTGAACAGGTTGCCACCGTTGCTTCAAATTATGATAGAGAAATTGGCAAGATTATAGCAGACGCCATGGAAAAAGTTGGAAAAGACGGGGTAATAACGGTGGAAGAGGGCAAAAGCCTGCAAACCGAAGCAAATTGGATTGAAGGACTGCAGTTTGATAAAGGGTATTTATCGCCTTATTTTGTCACGAATCCCAATACGATGCAATGCGTATTAGAAGATGCTTATATTTTAATCCACGAAAAGAAAATTACTACTGCGAAGATGCTGGTTCCGATTTTGGAAAAGATTTCTCAAACAGGGAAACCCCTTTTGATTATCGCTGAAGAAATAGAAGGGGAGGCATTGACCCTTCTGGTAGTCAATAAACTTCGCGGCGCACTGAAATGCGCAGCAGTAAAGGCCCCCGGGTTTGGAGACAAACGTAAGGCCATGCTGGAAGATATTGCAATTCTGACCGGTGGCCAGGCGGTTTTTGAAGATCTCGGTATCAATATGGAAACCATACAAATCAAAGATCTTGGCCGTGCAAAGAAAATCGAAATTGATAAGGAAAATACTATCGTTATCGAAGGAGCAGGCGAGGGCAAAAATATCAAAGCTCGTATTGAACAGATTAAAAAAGAAATTTCGATAACTACTTCAGATTATGACCGGGAAAAGCTCCAGGAAAGGCTGGCAAAAATGGCCGGCGGTGTGGTGCAGATTAATGTGGGAGCTGCAACCGAAAGCGAGATGAAGGAAAAAAAGGCACGTGTGGAAGACGCGCTCCATGCCACCCGTGCAGCTGTTGAAGAGGGTATACTTCCAGGCGGAGGTGTAGCTCTTTTGCGGTGTCTTCCGGCTTTAGACGCCCTGAAACTGTCCAGGGACGAAGCCGTAGGAGTTGATATTGTCCGCAGGGCATTGCGGGCGCCTTTACGGCAAATTGCTACCAATGCAGGGGTAAATGCCGCAATTGTTGTGCAAAACGTTGAAACGGCTAAAGGCAATGAAGGATATGATGCGAGTGCTGACCGGTATTGTGATATGGTGAGTGAAGGCATTATCGATCCAACAAAAGTAGTCAGGACGGCGCTACAAAATGCCGCCAGTATCTCCACATTGCTCCTCACAACGGATGCTATTGTTGGCAAGATACCGGAAAAGAAAAAGATGCCGCCCATGCCGCCGGGTGGAGGATATGGCGGATACGGAGATATGTATTAATAATAAACCGGTTACATTCCGGATCGGTTTTTGTGAATTTTGGCAATTTCTGATCAATAAAAAAACCCCGCAGGCTGGCGGGGTTTTTTTTATTGAAGAAGTTCGTATCACTTTAGTTTTTTGAAAAACTTCTGTGCTAATAAAGATATCATGCATGGAGGTGGTAATGTATGGATTGTCCCTATACTCAAAGAATTCACCGTTGGCGAATCTTCTGAATTAACAAACAGGGTGGCACGGACAAACTCCCAGACTGGTTGTCCGTGTGAAACTTGCACAACGTTGTTTGTGAAACATTCATTTTAAAATAGGGATAGACGACTCAGGCATGATTATTGTAAGTACAGAGTTTTTTGCAGCATGACAAAAACAGAGACAAGCACTGCTTGTCCATGCCACCCCGTTAGATTATGGTATGCCTGTGTCACGTTTAGAATTCGTAAAATGTGCGCCTCTTGAGCATGCAGACCGTCTCCTAGGCGATCTCGTCTGTGAATATTTTTCAAAATATTAAAGTGATACAGAAGTTCTAATTGATAGAGAAGTACCTAAATCGGCTGTCATTAAACCTCTTGCACAAGAAATCAAAAGATGATATAGTTATTCAGTTTTTCATCAGACCATAGAGATGGGCAGATTTGCCGTGTCAATAAATGGTAACAGTAGTTATAAAACTCTTAGTTACGAGAGCAAACGAGAAAAGATTATTTCAGAATTTTTTGCCTTTAATAAAAATATTCCTATGCAGTCGCCGACTCCGTGGCAACCTCCCACCGATGTCTATGAGACTCCGGATAACATTGTAGTAAAGATGTCCATACCGGGCATGAAATCAGAGGATATCCGCGTGTCCTTGCTAGAAGAAGTCCTTACAGTTAATGGATTCATTAACGATACCTCACCACACGAGAGGATCTGTTTTTATCAGGTAGAAATCCGTCACGGGTATTTTGAGAGGAGTATCAGTCTTCCGAAACCTATTGATACGGAAAATATGCAAGCCATTTATAAGAATGGGTTTCTTCAGGTTGTTTTGCCAAAGACAAAACAACCGTTAACCCAAAAGATTTCGGTAAAAATTCAATTTCATCAATAAATTTTCTGAAAGGGCGTGAGATTCCATGGCAGGTAACGAAGATAATGACCCATCAGAAGCTAAAATTACGTTACATAAAAAATCTGATACCGAAGAAGTCGAACGGTTAGACAAACCAAAAATACCAAAAGAAATGCCGCTCCTTCCCGTTAAAGACACGGTGGTTTTTCCTAATATGGTGGCCGCTTTAAGTGTTGTTACCGAAAGGGATATTAAACTATTAAACCATGTTCTGGCAGAAAACCGTTTTCTGGCGCTTGTAGCACAAAAGGATAAAGATCTCAAGGTGGTCAAGCAATCGGATTTGTATGATTATGCTACCGCAGCTATTGTGCTTCAGATGCTGCGTATGCCAGATAACTCGGCCAAGATGCTGGTGCAAGGCATAAGCAGGATTAAAATTGATGAATATATCCAAACAGAGCCATATTTTAAAGTCAAAGCAAATGTCCTCGAAGATATTGTTGAAAATGATATGGAAACGGAGGCACTTGCGAGAAATGCGGCCGACCAGTTTGTCCGCATGATCTCCATGGCGCCATCCCTGCCCGAAGAGCTGAAAATAGCGATTGTCAATATTGACAGCCCAAGCCGGTTGGCAGACATGATCGCATCTCACCTGAACATCGGCGTATCAGAAAAACAAAAAGTACTCGAAGCTATCCACGTGAAAGCCCGATTGCAAAAGGTGACAGCTTTGATTACCAGTGAAATGGAAGTATTGGAAATGGCCACAAAGATACAGTCGCAGGTAAAAAATGAGATGGAAAAAGGGCAAAAGGAATATTTTCTGAGGCAGCAACTGAAGGCAATCCAGGAAGAATTGGGTGAGGAAGACGAGCGTGCCGTTGAGATCAAAGAACTTACCAGGAAGATTGAGGATGCGAAAATGCCCGCCGATGCGAAAAAAGAGGCTGATCGGGAATTAAGCCGGCTTGCCAAAATGCCCTCCGCCTCTGCGGAATATACGGTTTCCCGAACATATATCGATCTGCTGATCTCCCTCCCGTGGTCGGTTACCACAACGGACAATCTGGACATTCAAGTGGCCCGTAAGGTATTGGATGAAGACCATTACGATCTGGAAAAGGTCAAAGAAAGGATTTTGGAATATCTGGCGGTTCGAAAATTGAAGCAGGACATGAAGGGTCCGATCCTGTGCTTTGTAGGCCCTCCTGGTACCGGAAAGACTTCCGTGGGGATGTCGATTGCGCGCGCTATCGGCCGGAAATTCGTGCGCATGTCACTGGGCGGAGTGCGGGATGAGGCCGAGATTAGAGGCCATCGCCGGACATATATTGGCGCATTACCCGGACGCATTATTCAGGGACTTCGAAAGGTAGGTTCAAACAATCCTGTATTCATGCTGGATGAGATAGACAAACTGGGCGCTGATTTCCGTGGAGATCCTTCGGCAGCGCTGCTTGAGGTTTTAGACCCGGAGCAAAATCACTCGTTCTCAGATCATTATCTGGATGTGCCGTTTGACCTCTCCAAGGTAATGTTCATTACCACGGCGAATCTCCTGGATCCCATTCCTCCTGCTCTCAAAGACCGGATGGAGGTATTGGAACTTCCTGGATATACCGCAGACGAAAAGGTATTCATTGCAAAACAGTTTGCCATACCCAAACAATTAAAGGAACACGGGTTGGCGAAAGAGCAAATTTCTATTGAAGATGATGCCATTAGGGCAATCATCAGTGATTACACGCGTGAGGCGGGCATCCGTAATCTCGAACGTGAAATTGCCCATGTTTGCCGTAAGGTGGCAAAAAATATTGCGTCTGGTGAAAAAAAATCTGCGACTATAACAGCAGATGAATTGAACAATTTACTGGGACCAATCAAATATTTCTCAGAAGCTGCAGAACGGACGTCTGAGGCCGGTGTTGCGACGGGTCTTGCCTGGACACAGGCCGGCGGCGACATCCTTTTTATTGAGGCTACACTTATGCCGGGTACGGGAAAACTCTTGCTGACGGGGCAACTGGGCGACGTGATGAAGGAATCTGCTCAGGCATCTATGAGCTACATTCGGGCCAAATTAGCGAAGCTGGGAATTACCTTTAAGGATTTTAATAAATACGATTTTCACATCCACATCCCCGCGGGCGCTATTCCTAAAGATGGACCTTCTGCAGGTGTGACGATGGCGATGGCACTGATCTCTCTCCTGAAGGAAACCCCGATCCTTTCTAACATAGCCATGACGGGGGAGATTACTTTGCGTGGTCGCATTCTGCCGGTAGGGGGGATCAAGGAGAAGGTTCTTGCTGCTAAACGGGCAGGGATTACCACCGTTATCCTGCCAAAACGGAATGAAAAAGATCTGTCAGAGGTACCTGAAAATGCCAAGAAAGAGATGCACTTTGTATTTGTAGAAAAGGTAGACGAGATGTTACCGATCGTCTTTGGAACAAAAAAACCGGCAGTGAAAAAGAAAAGGATTTTTAGCAAGGTTTAGTGTAATAATACAGGCCGTCAAGGCACAAAGCCACAAAGCGGAAATTTAATTGAGATATTTCATATATGGAAATAGCAATTAAGAAACAGACAAAGGAAGCGATTGAAACTCTTTCCGATAAAAAGGCCCGTGTTGCTCTGGATTTCATCAATGATCTCAGAGAAAGGGAGGAATGAGAGGCAACTGCTGAACTTCTTTCTGACGAAATAAATAACTACTTCAAAACAAGGGGATCGGCTGGAAACTAGAAGATGGACAAATACTATTGCACAGAGACGAGATATTCGAAACCACATACACAAAGCTGAAAAAAACGCTTGATTTAACAGGCCTCCAGACAGCAAAAAACTGATGCTCGGAGAGTAGATAAAGAAAAACCGTGAGATAGTTCCCATATCATTAGACTCAGTAATTGAAAAAATATGGGTTTTTCTTCTGAAAAAGAAAGACGCTTACTTGAAGGAAAAGAACCAGCTTTTGACGAGGTGGAAGTATTAGCAGGATTTTCTGCATCAATCTCGACTTATTTGGCAAGAAAATTACCAAAAGTTAAAGAAATTGGGACAATAGACTTCCTTTAAAGTAATGATACTCACAATAAAAGTTACCCCGAAACTTGGTCTCTTAATTTATCTGGATTCGCATTGGAGGACATAACGGTGTTAAAAGTTGGAATCATTGGCGCTACGGCCTATACCAGCCTTGAACTCATAAAAATCCTCTTGCGTCATCCGGAGGTGAAGATTACCTATCTCGGCGTACGCCGGACTGACCGTCCAAAAATATCGGATATATTTCCCGCTTTAAAAAACCTGCTTGATTTGCCGTGTGAGACTATTGAGCAGAAAGAAGTCCCCGAAAATATTGACCTCGCTTTTATTACATTGCCGCCAACCATCTCTATGCAATATGTCCCGCTCTTTATACAAAAGGGCATAAAGGTTATAGATTTCAGCGCCGACTACCGTTTTCGTGATAAAGCGCTTTATGAAAGATGGTATAAGACACAGCATGCAGACAGTAAGGGAATTGAAACAGCGGTGTATGGCCTTCCGGAGCTTTTTAGGGAGGAGATTAAAAGTACCGCTCTGATAGGTAATCCGGGTTGCTATACCACGGCAACTATACTGGCCTTAGCCCCGTTACTTACAAAAGGGCTTGTCTTCCCGGACGATATTATTGTGGATGCAAAGTCGGGTGTGTCCGGGCGCGGACGCGAACCCAGGGAGGATACTCACTATTGTGAATGTAATGAAAACATAGAGGCTTACAGTGTTGGAGGGCATCGTCACAGCCCGGAGATCGAACACATCCTATCTATCAAGACAAAACAGAAGGTATCTATCCAATTTGTCCCCCATCTTGTCCCGATGAATCGTGGTATCCTGTGTACCGTGTACGTCAAACCAAAGCACGGGATTACCACAGGGAAGGCTGGCTATTTAGCCTTAAGTGACAATGATGTCCATGGTCTCTATAAAGAATTTTATAGCAAAGAACCCTTTGTTCGCCTTAAAGAAAGTAACGAAACACCCAAGACAAAGGATGTAACTTATACCAACTTCTGCGATATTGCAACAAAGGTTACTGAGAACCGTATCATAGTGATTTCTGCTATCGATAACCTCCTTAAAGGCGCCGCCGGCCAGGCCGTACAGAACATGAATGTGATGTTTGGCTTTGACGAAAAGATGGGGTTGTTATAGAACTGCCGCAACCACAGATTGTGCGGAAGACAAAGAGAAACGAGGCTATGTTAAACAAAGGTTTAAGTAAAAAAGGTTTGCTCTAAGCATCGGATGAAAACAGGAGGGCGTTACAGAAGTATTTTGCTGTCCCTTATGGAAAAACTCGTGATGGATCTTGGTAGCCTTTATGAAGCATTGCACATCACAGGTATCAGTTTTCTTTTTAGATATTCTACCCTTTCTGAAGCCTGTTTTATTCTGACCGAAACCAATTCCCGTATCGAACCAAATAGTTTTGATGATTGTTGCTCATCAATAATGCGCGTATATGCGTCGATTGCCTTTTTGTTATAATCTTCCAGATCTTTATCATAGAGCAAGGCTAATTCCTCGTAAAGATTACCAATACGATACTGTGCGTGAACCGGTGTTATTCCCTCGAACTTCTCTATGATCTCTTGAAATTTTACGAGCGCCTTTTCATAATATATCTTTACACCCTCATCATCTCCAACATCGTACAGCGCCAGACCAACGTAATGATACGCCTCTGCCATTGCATACGAATGTTCTTGCGCCTCTTTCCGGTGTCCCTCCTTCAGTTCCTCCAGCATATTTTTATATCGTTTTTCCATGACCTCAACAAGGCTGATACTTAACGGGATATCCGCATCCTCCAGTTCATTTTGGCTTTCCACCGTTACCTGTGGAAGAAGTAATTTCGACAAACCATCTAAACTCAATCCATTTACACGATAAAGTTCGCCCACAGAATGAAATCTCTTGTGTTCACGTTTGTAACGGAGGATATGGTCTATTTCGTCCCCCGTCATTTTAAATTCTTTTTTCAGGAAGAGAGAAATCTCATCATCACCTGCAGTATTCAACTTCTTGTATAATCTTAATAATCTGATGAGAATGACTAATTTGTAAGAAGGTCTTTTGCCATGCAACACGGTTCTTCTGAAGAAGATAAGCCATGGTTGTCTGCACGACGATTTTATGTGTCCTTCATTCTGGTAAAAAACCTTCAGTGCAATCCCGAGTTTATATTTTTCTAAATCTCCCGATTCCTTGTAATGATTTTCTCTGTATATTTTGTCAGTCAGATTAAAGTACTCTTCCAGGATATCTTTCATTTGAATAGAATTTACCTTGCGGTAAAGATTCAGTTGCGGACTGTAGTGTAATGCCTTGCTGTAACATTCAAGAGCTGCATCGTACTGGCGGTCATGATAATATTTATCCCCGATGTACTCAAAAAACCTTTTGATCATTATCTTTGATTTCAGCCATATATCGTCTTTTCTACCTAAATGACACACCTTTTTGAAATGTTCTATCAAAGCTTCTGGTGTTTGAATAGGCTTATTCGTAAGGTCATCCAACCCTTCGATATACTCGTACAAAGAATCGCACTGTTGAATGAAATCCTTACTGGAGTTTTTAAATATCCTTGCTTTTTGTATGCATTCCTTTGCCTTTTGAAACATGCCAAACTCTGCATACGATTCCCCCAATTGAATGAGCAAATTACCATCAATCCTTTCGCGAGATTTCTCCATCTCGTTACAGCGCTTTATGCATTCACTAATCGCTGTTGTATAAATGACGGGAATAATTTCAAGATTATTGTTGGCAATTCGAACTACATAAACGGTTACTTTTCCTGTCTCAGGATCAAGTTTAACTCCCGGGACCTCTTTTCCATCTGAAAATTTAATCCACGGAGTTTTTTTTATGATACCGGCGGTAAATACCGGTGCCTTGCCACATGATAAAGCGTCAGAAGTCCAGATCGTATTCCATGGAATTTCTCCCTTTTTTTCACTGCCGGGTTTTACAATTTTGAAATTTTTTAAAATATCTATTTCGTTCTTCTTAAAGAGTTCCCAATTATTAAGTTTCCCCAATAATTTTTCATCCTGTGCAACATCAGCGGGTAAAATCCTTAAACTCATTTCACCACCTAATTCTTCGACAATAATTGCACTTAAGATTGCCTCAGGAATTCCACCTACACCGGTGATTAAGTCAACTTCATTCCTTATAGTTGCAAGAGTAGGCGTAAGGTCGTCATCTTTAACGAGAATTAGTTGCGCCCCGAGTTCTTTGACGGTCTTGATGAGTTTTTCATGTCTTAGCCTGTCTAAGATAACTATTTTCATCTCCTTGATTTCTTTATGAATATTCTGGGGAGAAATTTCACTACCTTTGGCTTTTAGGGTGTGTTCTGCCATAAGCCTTAGATTCTTTGTAATACCATGAATTACACAGACGCCAGCACCTTTGTGCTTGTTTCCAACGATCGTCTTTGCTCCATACATATCGGGAGAGTTAAACAATCCTCCTCTTTCACTGTAACCAATAGCAAAAATTGCTCCTCCCATGCATCCCTCTTTAACGATACAGCGATCGTTTTCAAATGCGCTTGGTACAATATCCGCTTCGTCTACATTTCCTGTTACGGTGCCGAATTTTTCCCCGATATATAACATAGGCATATATTTCCGTTCACCCTCCGCATTTACCACGTAAGCGTTCCACCAGTTGAAACTGTTATAGATATGTCTGAGCCTCCAAACGACCATGTCGCGGATGCGGAAAATATTAAAATCTTCGCCATTAGTGCTGAAATACCGTAATGACCTGGCTGCAACAACACCAACAGGATGTCTTAATTCGTTTCTGTTTGCCAACTGAAGGCCTTCGCCAGAAATTTTTAAATTATGCTCTTCGGGGATATATGCATCGATGATATAATGATCGTCTATCTTTTTAGAATCAAAACACGTATCCTTTATAAACATCGTTTCTATCCTCTCTTCAAATAATAGATGCGGGGGATATGCAGAAGTCATTCATCATGAAGCCGGCTATCAGCAATTCAGTCTCAAGGCTAACGATAGAATTCATTTTATTTGCAGCAGATGGAAAAGTTGGCTGTTTCCCGAGGGAGTATCGTAAAAAAACATCAGATAAAAAGTTTAGCACATATAGCATGGGAATGCAAGTGACATATGGGAAGTGTCGGTTCGGAAAAGAAGACGGAAAATGATGCGCCAGTCAAACCTCACGGCCTGAAAGAAAGCTTTTTATCATAGCGGGATTTGCGGTGTGAGAAAGGAGTTCGCTCATTAACATGGATGAATAACAATCTGAAAGAATAACGGTAAAAAAACTCCTCGATCGTATCTCATTGCGATGATCTGTTATATGTTCGAATTTGTGTGATCCTTGTCCTTCTCCCGTCCTGCTTCTTTCTCAAGATATCTTCCTAATTCCCCGTGGTTATCAACAATTGAATCTGCTTCTTTCAAGTATTCTCTGCTGAGGTAGGTGGTAATAGCTATACAACGCAAGCCAGCGCTTTTTGCTGAACGTATGCCAAGGGGAGCATTCTCGATGACGAGGCAATGGCTCTTTGAAATGTTGAGTCTTTCTATAGCCCGCAGATAAGGCTCGGGCGACGGTTTGCCTATCATGGTTTCTTCTCCGTCAACGACAACTTTAAAGGTATTTGGAAAAAAGGTATTTAGTGTTTTCTGTACGGTCTTTCTATTGGAACCGGAGACAACGGCAAGATGATATTTTGGTTTAAGCGTTTCAAGGAGTTCTGATATACCATCAAAAGGTCTGACTCGTTCTATCTGTTCGAAAATTACCAATTTCTTATGACCCAGCTCTTGTATCTCTGTTTCTGTAGGAATGCGTCCATGTTGTCTTAGTATGATGTCAATTACCTGCCGGTAATTTGCACCTTCAAGTTCATAAATAATTTTTTTGTCTATACTAACCCCTATCGTTTTCAGCACAATATCCCATGCCTCAGCGTGATAAGACATGGAATCGACAAGCACGCCGTCCATATCAAATATTATTGCTTTCATAAAAGAATATCCCCAATTCATAAAGACATCAAAAAAAGGAGCCGTACTGGCTCGTATTTTTACGGAGTGCAGCGTTTGGCAGCAATAGGTCTTAAAATACCCAGGGAACATGCTGAGCTTGGAAATCTCGTTGTTCTTGACGGTTCGCTCATTGATGCGGTTCTTTCCATGCACTGGGTCGTCTATCGCATTGATAATAAAGTATACGGGGTTGCCACAAACCGGCTGCGGAAGAAATCTCAACCGTCTATAAGCTGAGATGGAACATCGAAACTTTCTTCGGCTGGTGGAAACGCCGTCTTAAAGTATACCATCTCATCGCAAGAAGTGAACACGGATTCATGACGCAAATACTGACTGTTCTGACAACTCCAGCTTCCCGGCAGGCAGGTTACCATAATTTCAAAGAACAAATATTGCATTCAGATGCAATTATTTAACCGGACAGCGCTGATTCTTGCCAGAAGTCTGATATCATATGTTAAAAGAAGTTTTTTGCAAGGGCAAAACTGCCCTGATGCTTTTCAAGAAAAGGATGTTTTCGTTCAAGCACTAAGTATTTTGCTATACGGTTGTCATGATATTGCGCTCATTAGAAATACCAATTTTTACCGGTAAAATTGGACATTTCAAACATCTACATCTTTCTCAATAAAAGAACTACGCCTGGATACGGACAAGTTTGCACTAATATATTTATTATCAGCCAAAAATTCTCTTGACCTGCTGTGGAAAATACCGTATTTTTCCAGTCAAGTAATGAACCGTCTCGTAAACCAGGATGTCTTGATTGTATAGGAATTTTCACTTTATTTAAGCGGGCTATAGGGTGGCATGGACAAACTTTGTTTGTCCGTGTGATATATCCCAAATCTGTGTGTATATTCAAACAACATGGACAAACAAGTTTGTCCATGTTGCCCTGAACCGAAGACATAACTTGTCATTGTGTCATCATGAAGAACATCACCTCCAGCACTGCCGGCATTCAACCGCTTTTCCAGGGATTGTATCAAGAGGATACTGAGAAGGTCAAGGAGACCCTTGAAGAGATTGGGAGGATGGGTAAGGGTAATCAGGAGGCCATGAAGGCGCTTCAGGAATTTTTGAGAAGAGAACGCCGTATGTCCCTTCGCATTTTGGCAGCCCAAATTATTTCACAGATAAAGGAGTATGCTCCACCTCCTGCAGAGAGATTGAAAAAACCCGGCATCTTTCAATGTCCCGGTGCGGAGAAGATAAAGAGGGTAGAGATTGTTGATGTAACGTGTCCGCACTGTCATAAACAGGGCACGGCATCGGTGGCCGGTTTCGAGCATGAATTCGCCTGTGAGCTTTGCGGAAAAACGGTGCAGCGTGAAGTGCCAGAAAGTTGTATTGAAAAGTGCCCTGTGGGAAGTGAGTGTGTCGGTGAAGAGCGGTATCAAAAATATCTGAACGGCAGAAAAAAAGCTCGTGAATAAAAACGGAGATGGCATTTTGTGATCCCATTGATTATGCATCATACGGAAGAAAATCAAAATCAGGATAAAACAATATTTATTCAGGAAACCATTTCCGGGATAAACCTGACGCAGGGTGGTTTCTCCAACCGGCGTCTGATTGGCAGTACGGTTCAGTCATTCAAGATGCAGGACGGGTGTTGCCGTTATCTCCGGGCACGGGACACCCGTTTTCATAACTTTTCCATTGATCACGTCCTGTGTGATCAGGGGTACTATCAGGACTGCTCATGGGCGGGTTTGGAGGTCAGGAATTCTTTTCTTACCGGAAGTCATTTCTCCGGATGCACGTTTGAGACAACAAAAGGAAGTCTCAGTTCCTTTGGCTTGTCCGTTTTTTCCGGATGTAAATTCCGTGGTTCCCGGCTTAGCGAGGTCTCGTTTAGTGGCACCTGGTGGCAAGGCTGCCGGTTTGAGGAGGAAGATTATTTCTTTGTCCGCTTCCCCTCATCGGTCTTTATGGAAACAACGTTTGTGGGATGCCGTTTGCAAAAAGCCATTTTTCGTATGGCAACCTTTATCCGCTGTACTTTTGAGAAATGTACGCTCAACGAATCGGTGTTCCACAAGGCTAGATTTATTGACACGAAGTGGATTGATACCGATATTCACCAGGCCGCAAACCTGGAGAGGGTTCGGCATGATTAGCGAATATCCTGAGCCAAGGTAAATAATACCGTTCCTGGTGAACCCTTCGACTTGCCCAGGACATGCCTGTAGAACCACGAACGGCTTAAACAAGACTTTTTATTATACGAATAAACCCACCCCGAAATCCCCTTCCGGAAGGGGATTTCTTTCGTCCCTTCCCGAGAGGGGTTGGGTGTGTGCAAGGCAGGAGCAAAAGGCTTGAAATTCCTTCTCACAAATTTGCGCTAATTCTACGAACAGATGTCATACACGCATCGTTTATTGAGTGCCACATGATGATAGATAATCTGATATTGAAACGTTTTACTGTAGGGAGTTTCCCGATTAACGGGTATTTGGTGGCTGATCCTGTGACGCGGATTGGGGCATTTATTGATCCGGGCGGTTTTAGCAAAGAGGTCGAGGCATTTGTTAAAGAACAGAAAATTCTGCTGCAATATCTCTTTATTACACATGGCCACTGGGATCATACCGAAGGGTTAACGGAGTTTACCAGCCGCTACCAGTTACAAAGCTGTGCCGGAGAGGAAGAGATCGATACCGCCAGTCATTCGTTGCGAGGAGGTGAGATCATCGAGATTGGACAATTGCAATTCCGTGCACTCCTCACCCCGGGGCACACACCGTGTGGTATCTCGTACTATGTGTCCGGCTGTGTGTTTACCGGCGACGCCCTCTTTTGCGGTACGGTTGGCGGTACCGGTTCGTTAAAAGACGCCAAACGCCAGGTCGATCATATTCGCAAGCACATTTTTTCTTTACCGGACGAGACGATGGTATTTCCTGCCCACGGGCCCATGACCACCGTGGGTATTGAAAAATACACCAACCCTTTTTGCAGGTAAGAGGCGAGGATATGCGTATTCACACAAAAGTTTAATGATACAAAATTACAGTATTGTAGCTTGATTTGAACAAAACGAAACTCAACACTCAGGGTTAAAATAAGGTTATAATTCATGTTATTAGTTGATTGCCACTTTAGACCCAAATAACATCAAGCCAGGCAGGCTAGTATTGTTGGTTGGATGAAGCAAAACACATTCGACGCAACCTATGCGCTGATGGATTCACTTTATCACTCCGTGTTCATCGATTTCCGATTGCTGGGTTTGGATAACGCTATGCTTCACTTCTCATAATTCGAATAAATCCTTTTTGCCTGTTCTGTTAACCGCTCCGCTTCCTTTTTTCTGCCGGTTCCTTTGTAAAACTCCGCCATTTTCTCCAATATGGTCGCAATTAACGGGTGGTCTTTGCCGTATTCTTTCTCGTATATACCCAGCGCCTGTTTATAAAGATTCTCCGCCGTTACATTCTCATCCTGATAATAATAGAGCGTCGCCAGATTGTTCATTGCAGGTGCAAGGTCCGGATGGTCGGGACCGAGAGTCTTCTCTTCGATGGCCAATGCCCTTTTGTAAAACGGTATCGCTTCGGCATATTTCTTCTGCTCCTGACAAAGTTCACCCAGCCTGGTCAAGACGCTGACAACAGCGGGATGGTCCTGGCCTAACGCCTGCTCATATATCCCCAGGGATTCCTTGTAAAATGGCTCCGCTTTGGCATATTTATCCTGAAGGAAAAACATTTCAGCAATTTCCTGCAGCACATCCGCTACGTTGGGGTTGATTGCGCCGTATGATTCCTTATAAATACAGAGCGCCTGATTAAAGAGCGGCTCGGCTTCGGTGTATCTGCCATAGGTTCTGTAAAGTATCCCTAGCAGTTTCATCGAGTCGGCAATACGAGTATCGCCGGCGGGAAAGGTTTTTTTCGCTGTCTTTAATGCCTCTTCACCAGCCTTTATCCCATCCGCATATCTCTTTTTCTTTAAAAGAGAGGCGGTTTGCCCGTGGAGTTCTTTCCACGAATTCTCCTGGGTATATGCAGGCAGGGCGCAGGCACCAAACAGAACAAATATAAAAAAGGCTTTCGTGCCATAGCGGCAAAGAAGTTTCAAGCAGTCTACAAATGTAACCATTTCACCAATCTCCCTTATCATGTTTTTGTAAAAGAAATCCATCTTTTAACAAGATTTTTATTTCCCTTCATTCCCGCCTTACAACGGGGGACATTGAAAGGCCTTGATTTCATCTCCTTTTTATTCTTTCTTTGCGAAGAATGGGGTAAAGAGATGGCCATTTTAGTGTTAGCTGTGTTACGCCAGGTAATGTTGAGTAGTAATATCAGTTTCATTTTTTAGGCAGTTATTATATCATAAATAACCTATAAAATTACAACCATTGACGATAAGTGCATGAAAGATGAGAAAATTACGCTATTGATTAATGAAACTTACATGGCCTTTGGTTGCAAAATATACTATAAATCGTAGGTTCATTTTGTTGGGTCATTCCTGTATGTTACTAACCGGTTATAAAGACATATGGGCATGAGGGGGAGGGTGTTTTTATGTGAAAACATTTTGCCTCCGATCAGAGATTTAATATCATGAAAACAAACCAAGGGAAAAAACATCATAACTATGGCAATAAAAGCGACAATATTCAAGGTAGAGCTAAACATATCGGATATAGACCGTAATTACTTCCAAGATCATAAGCTCACCATCGCACGGCATCCATCGGAGAATGACGTCCGCATGATGGCGCGTTTAGTGGCATTTGTCCTCAACGCCCACAAGGATCTTATATTCACTCAAGGCGTAAGCAGAGGCGACGAACCAGACCTATGGCGAAAAGATTTAACCGGGAATATTGAGATGTGGGTTGAGATTGGACAACCCGATGAGAAGCAGATCCGCAAGGCCTGTGGTCGTGCTAAAGAGGTTATTATTTACACCTATAGCGGCAATAGTGCAAACGCCTGGTGGAAAAAGATAACTCCCGATATTCATCGTTTCAAAAATCTATCGGTAATAAACCTGCCGACGGAAGCCATTCTGGAAATAGCCGCGTTGGCGGAACGCACGATGGACTTCTCGTGTACCATACAAGATGGAGAAGTATGGATATCCGGGAGGGATAAAACCGTGAGGATTTGTCCGGTAAGGTGGAAAAAACAACAAAGATAAGAAATTTGCAACCATTTTCTTTTTTGAAAAATTTGTATCGATACTTATTGTAAGGTTTTGTTTGGAAACAGGTTTTGAAACATATACCCGGCCTCCCAAAAAAGAGGGGACGATGTGCATACTGTTCGGCACGGTGTTTGATAAGAGGTATAAACAATAGAGAGGTTTTTCTGAGAAGGAGCAGGAAAAGGAATGGTGAGTCAGCACTTGGAATACAGTTGGAAAGTGAAGACGTACCTAAGGGCGATCAGTTCTGCCGGCGAATCCATACGGTCGGTAACGATGAGCAAGGTTTTTCCAACCGATGGAGTCCTGAATGTCTTTTTATTGGAAGGACGATGGAAGCATAAAAATCTTGAAGACAGCCGTTTATCATAAGAGCGGAGGTATATAATTCTGATAGATCTTGAGAGCTCATTGCACGCGTTTATACTTCTATGTCAGACAGCCCTGTCAAATCTAATTTTGTTAGTTATGAGAAAAAATATGGTTCAATGAATTCTTTTTTCTCATAGGTAAATGGATGGGGTCGGAAAAAGCCATAACTATTTTCACCAAAAACATTCGGGCAACCGCTTGCCACAGAGGATCTTCTATCAAAACATTGTAGGGTCAGGCACTGCCATGTTTGCTGATGCTCTGTTCCTTAGAGTCATTTGTGCTTATGTAAGGCGTTTAAAAATGAAAAATTGGTTTTTGTATATGATACGATGCAAACATGGGAGATTATACACGGGCGTTACCACCGATGTGGAAAGAAGGTTTGTCGAACATACAAGGAATAATAAAAAAGGAGCAAAATGTTTACGGGGAAAGGCTCCTTTAGCGCTGGTTATGAAAAAGAAGATCGGAAGCAAGAGTATGGCATTAAAGATTGAATCTAGGGTAAAAAGATTATCAAAAATAAAAAAAGAAATGCTTGTGGACGGTAAAATTGAAATGAAAGAACTATAAAAGAGAATATCGAATAATGAACAGGGAATAATAAATGTCGAAGGATCATAAAACTTCACCATTTGAAATTCGTTGTTCAGTTTGTCCTGGTATTTCTTTGTGACTTTTTACTGGATTTTTGACTCATTCGGATTAGATTAAATTTAAAAAATGAATTCCATCGCTTTTTTTGATACGGAGATTGAGCCAGAAAGCCGAAGAATCCTTGACATTGGTAGTATTAAGGATAATGGCAGTTCTTTCCATTCAACTTCGATTGCAGATTTTGTTAATTTTTTAAAAGACGCAAAATTTATTTGCGGTCACAATATTCTCAACCATGATTTGAAATATATTCAAACGGCTATTAATGATGCTGGGATAAGTCAGTCTAACATTATTGATACATTGTTTCTCTCTCCACTGCTTTTCCCTGCAAAACCGTACCATGCCTTGTTGAAAGATGATAAACTGCAAACCGAGGATGCAAATAATCCACTCAACGATTCAATAAAAGCAAAAGATCTTTTCTTTGATGAAGTTGCAGCATTTGCACAAAAAAACGCATCTCTAAAACAAATCTTTTATTTGCTATTGTATGACAAAAAGGAGTTTTGTGCTTTTTTTAACTTTAACGAATATAAGAGCGGCAATTCAAATCTTGAACAGCTTATTCTGGAAATATTTTACACAGAAATTTGTAATCAGGCGAAATTAAACGATATTATTGAACAACATCCGATTGAGTTAGCATATTGTTTGGCATTGATAGATTGCAGAAACCGCTATTCAATTACACCACGCTGGGTTCTTAAAAACTACCCAGAGGTCGAGCGGATACTGTTTTTACTCAGGAATAAACCTTGTCTAAGGGGTTGTGTTTATTGCAATCAGGCGCTGGATATACACAAAGGACTTAAAAGATATTTTGGTTTTGACTCCTTTAGAACGTATACTCATCAGCCGCTGCAAGAGAACGCAGTAAAAGCAGCCGTTGACAACAAATCCATCCTGGCGGTTTTCCCAACCGGCGGCGGCAAGTCAATAACATTTCAAGTGCCGGCATTGATGAGTGGAGAGAACACAAAAGGGTTGACTGTTGTGATTTCTCCCTTGCAGTCATTGATGAAAGACCAGGTTGATAATTTAGAGAAGGTTGGAATCACAGATGCGGTAACGATAAACGGTCTGCTCGACCCGATTGAAAGAGGAAAATCCTTTGAAAGGGTTGAAGGTGGTTCCGCATCCATTCTTTACATATCGCCCGAATCTTTGCGGTCGAAAACTATTGAACGGCTTTTATTGGGAAGAAATATTGTCCGTTTCGTAATTGATGAAGCGCACTGTTTTTCATCATGGGGACAAGATTTCAGGGTTGATTATTTATACATTGGAGATTTTATCAAATCGCTTCAGCAGAAAAAAGGGCTTGAAAATGGAATCCCCGTTTCTTGTTTTACTGCAACGGCAAAACGAAAAGTTATTGAGGATATCTGTTCTTATTTCAAAGAAAAATTATCCATTAACTTAGAAATTTTCAGGACAAACGCTTCAAGAGCAAACTTACGATACAAAGTATTTCAGAAGGGCAGCGAAGAGGAAAAATACAGCGCTACCAGGAACCATCTGGAACAAAAAAATTGTCCAACGATTATTTATGTCTCCAGAACACGAAGGGCATACGAACTTGCGAAAAGATTAAATGAAGATGGTTTTAGCGCTAAACCTTATCACGGTAAAATGGATGTTAAGGAAAAAACCGAAAACCAAAACGCCTTTATTTCTGGTGAAATTCAAATAATGGTTGCGACATCAGCTTTTGGAATGGGGGTAGATAAAAAAGACGTTGGAATGGTCATTCATTACGATATTTCCGATTCGTTAGAGAACTATATTCAGGAGGCGGGAAGGGCAGGCAGAGATGAAAATATTACTGCCGATTGTCTTGTGCTGTTCAACGAAGAAGACCTTAACAAACACTTCATCCTGCTCAATCAAACAAAACTAATCATCAAGGAGATTCAGCAGATTTGGAAGACGATTAAGGGGATTACAAGATTTCGTTCAACGGTATCCATCTCGGCATTAGAAATTGCACGAAAAGCAGGTTGGGACGACACTGTTGCAGAAATAGAGACGCGAGTTACAACAGCAATTGCTGCGCTTGAAGTTGCCGGCTATTTGAAACGGAAACAAAACATGCCGAGGATTTTCGCCAATAGTATTTTGTGCGAAACCGCTCGGGATGCCATTAATAAAATAACTACGTCTTCAAGGTTTGATGAAAGGCAAAAGGCAAATGCAGTAAGAATTATTAAAAAACTATTTTCAAGCAAGAGTAGAAAACACGCCAATGACGAAATCGCTGAATCAAGGGTCGACTACATTTCCGACCATCTTGGAATAGTAAAGAGGGAAGTCATAGATGTTATCAATCTACTCCGAGAAGAAAATATTTTAGCAGATGCAAAGGATTTAACGGCTTTCATAGTGAAAGGTAAGATTAAAAATCGTTCCCTGACGATTGTAGAAACATTCCGCCAAATAGAAAACTATCTGCTACCGATTATTGAAGCCCAGGAAAAAACCCTTCATTTGAAAGAATTGAATGAGCAGGCGGGAAAGAACGGTTGCAAAAATACTTCTCCACGCAATATTAAAACTATAATCAATTTATGGGCAATTAAAAATTGGATTAAACGGCAAAATCTGGAATATTCTAAAAATCATATTTTAGTCGTCGGTGTCCAACCGAAAGAGATACTAAAAGAGAAAATGGAAAAGAGACATGAATTAGCAATATTTATTCTTGGTTATCTCCATGGAAAGGCAAATGCCAGCATTGCTAAAGGTGAACCCGAAAAAGAAGAAGTGTTAGTAGAGTTTTCAGTACACGAACTTAAAGAAGCATTCGAAAAAGAGCGTAAATTATTTAAAGTGAAAATTACTATAGAGGATATTGAAGACACCCTTTTCTATTTATCAAGGATTGATGCAATAAAAATTGAAGGTGGATTTTTAGTAATATATAATCCGCTTACCATTGAGAGAATTGAACAGAATAATCAAGTTCAATACAAAAATGATGATTACCAAAAACTACGTCAGTTTTATGAAAATAAGATCCAGCAAATCCATATTGTCGGTGAGTTTGCAAGGAAAATGATCGAAGATTACAAAGGCGCCCTGCAGTTTGCTGACGATTATTTTCAATTAAACAACACTTCATTTTTAAACAAATATTTCCCGGGGAGTCATAGAGATGAAATCGAACGAAATTTAACTCCTGCCAAGTTTCGCCAATTATTTGGTTCATTGTCACCAACGCAATTAAATATTATTAAGGATTCTCAATCTAAACATATTGTCGTCGCAGCTGGACCCGGAAGTGGGAAAACAAGGGTGTTGGTCCACAAATTAGCCTCCCTGCTTTTAATGGAAGATGTAAAACATGAGCAATTATTAATGGTGACTTTTTCCAGGGCGGCAGCAACGGAATTTAAAAAGCGATTACTCCAACTCATCGGCAATGCCGCCTGCTATATTGAAATAAAAACTTTTCATTCTTACTGTTTTGACTTGTTAGGTAAAATTGGAAGTCTCGAGAAGTCAGATGCAATTCTAAAGAGCGCTATTAAAAAAATCCATAACGGTGAAGTTGAAGTGAACCGGATTACAAAAACGGTACTTGTAATTGATGAGGCACAGGATATGGACGCTGACGAATATGCCCTAATAAAGGTACTCATGGAACAAAACGAAGATATGAGGGTAATTGCCGTTGGTGATGATGACCAAAATATTTACGCTTTCCGGGGTGCAGATTCAAAATATTTAGAGCAGTTTATTACAGAGAAAAAGGCTACAAAATATGAACTCATTGAAAACTACAGGAGCAAAGGCAATTTGGTTGAATTCACAAACCAATTTGTAAAGAGGATTCGCCATCGCCTAAAAACGATTCCAATTTTTGCAAAGCAGCAGGACAAAGGAAACATAAATGTGGTGCATTATACCAGCAACAACCTCATTACTCCTCTGGTGAAGGATATTCTCTCAACAGAACTTGCAGGAACTACTTGTGTTTTGACAAAAACGAATGAGGAAGCGCTACAGGTAACGGGACTACTACTTAAAAATAGATTGCAGGCGAAGTTGATTCAATGTAACAACGGATTTAGTTTGTATAATCTTTTGGAAGTCCGGTTCTTTCTGAACGAATTGAAGCGGGAAGACGATGTGTTCATAATCAGCGATGAAATCTGGGATAATGCAAAAAGGGAAGTCCTGAAAAGGTTTCATCGGAGTTTAAGAATGGAAGTCTGTGAAAACATCATTAAAAATTTTGAAGCTGCCAATCCAAAGAAAAAATACAAATCCGATTTAGAGGTATTTATCAGGGAATCCAAACTCGAGGACTTTTTCGGTGAAAACGGTGAAACAATATTTGTTTCAACAATACATAAGGCGAAAGGAAAGGAGTTTGATAATGTTTACCTATTGCTGGATAATTTTAACCCGCAAACCGACGATGCGAAGCGACAGTTGTATGTTGCGATGACAAGAGCCAAACAAAACCTGACGATTCATTTGAATGGTATTTATTTTGACAACATTATAACAGATAATTTAGTGAGAACGGCAGATAGAAGGACCTATCTGCCACCAGACCAGATGGCAATGCACTTAACATTCAAAGACATTTGGTTAGATTATTTTATGAACAGACAACACCTTATAGAAGAACTTATAAGCGGTGATGTATTATCAATAGATAAGGATGGATGTACGAATGCCAAAGGGAGGTCCGTAATAAAGTTTTCTCAACAGTTTCTTGCTACAATAGCTTCCGTGCAGCAAGAAGGTTATAAATTAAAAGGGGCGAAAGTAAACTTCATTGTTTATTGGAAAAAACCTGTTGAAGAAATTGAACTGAAAATTATTTTACCGGAATTGTATTTTGAGAGGCAACGATAATTCTGAATGAATTTTTATGTATTTTAAACAAAGAAATAAACATTATGAACAGGAAAAAAACACGAGACCAAATAGATGACAAATACAAATGGGATTTGTCTGTTTTGTATGTATCGGATGACGATTGGGAAGAAGACTACCGGAGGTTGAAAGAGGGACTCCCGCAGCTCCTTGAGTTCAAAGGCTCTCTTCATAATGCCTGTAAACTTGAGAAGTTCATGCAGTTCTATATTAACCATTCCGTAACTCGAGAAAATTTATATGTGTATGCGAACACCCGTTTTTTTGAGGACACCCGAAATGCTGTATATGAAGAGATGAAAGGGCGTATCGAACTCCTTGTTTCAAAGATCTCTGCTGAAACCGTTTTTATAAAAAAAGAGTTGTCTTCATTATCGCTGGGCACCATTGACGACATGATTCATGAAAATCCACAACTGGCAGGCTATCGCTTCTTTTTGCATGGCTATGCGCGATACCACCCGCACATTCTTTCAGAAGAAACAGAAACCGTTTTGGCGGAACTGGAAATTGCCTTAAAAAAGCCGGATGATATTTTTTCGGCATATAATAATAACAATATTTCTTTTGACGAATTTGAACATCAAGGTGAAAAAATTCGTCTTTCCCATGCAACATATTCTCAACTCCTGGAATCTCACGACCGGACGCTCCGGCAAAAGGCATTTGGCTTTTATTACCGTCCTTACCAGCAGAACATAGACGTACTGGCAAATACCTACGCAGCAAGCGTACTTGCAAACATCAAGATGGCAAATATCCGCAACTATGCATCAACACTGGAAATGGCCCTCTTTCCCGATTACTTGCCTGCTGCCGTAATCAACAACCTTATTGAGGTTGCTAAAGAAAACATTGACGTGATCAGCGAGTTCAATGCCCTGAAACAGAAAGAGCTTGGAGTAGAGGAACTGCATTTTTATGATAATTATGTTCCCCTGGTTAAAGACGTTGCTAAAAGGTTTCCCTATGAAGATGCGATCGAACTGGTTCGTGCGGCGCTTGCGCCCCTCGGCACGGCTTATATCAGGATGTACGATGACACGGTTCGCATGCGGGTGATCGATGTGTTCGAATCCCCCGGTAAAAGGTCGGGGGCATTCTCGTGGGGGAGTTATGCAAGCCGCGGACTAATTTTCCTAAATTATACAGAAAAATTCTCCGACGTCTCTACATTTGCACACGAATTCGGCCATTGTCTGCACCGAAATTACTCCATCGAAAATCAACCTTATATCTATTACCATAATCCTATCTTTCTGGCGGAGATAGCCTCAACATTCAATGAGGTGCTACTTTTTGATTACATGTCAAAGATCGTCAAATCTGTCGAAGAAAAAAAATTCTTTCTGTATCATTCCATGAAGCGGATAGAAGCAACTTTCTATCGGCAGACCATGTTTGCAAATTTCGAAAAGGATATCCATGAGACGGCCGAATCCGGCAAAGTGCTGATCGCGAAAAGCATAACCGGCATTTATCGGGAAAATCTGGAAGCCTATCTGGGCGAGGGAATGGTTATTGATGAGCAGTTAAACTATGAATGGGCGCGCATTCCTCATTTTTACACGCCCTTTTATGTCTATAAATACGCCACCAGCCTTTCCGTTGCAATAGCTTTTGCTGAACGGGTAATTGCTGGTAAAAAAGGCGCTGTTGAAGATTATCTGACATTTCTGGGCGCAGGGTCACACAAAGAACCGCTGGAAATTTTGAAAGATGCCGGGGTAGACCTTAACGGGAAGAAAGCGTATGAAGTAACGGTTAACGAATTCAGGAAATTGCTGAAGGAGTACAAATCGTTATAAGGTCCTCAATGGAAACAATGAGGTTGGGGGGAAGTAAGGGAGAAAGAAGTAGTGGGCGACCCTTTCCTCTTTATTGATAAAGTATGCTCTGAACTCCATCCTTTAATTAGCCGGTGGATGAAGTGTTAAGAATATATGGTTGACTGTGCCTGCCGCCAGGCCAATAACCGTGATGATAATCAGCAGCACAAGCATCCTGCGTTTTAGCCCGGATTCATGAACAAGACCACGAATGAGAGGAATGTTGGCCAGGATACTCGTCAGGCTGGAGAGTATGATGCCATTGACTCCGGTGAGAAGTGTTAGCTGGTGGTGAGCCACTAAGGTTGCAGCCGAGGCAATCGCGGAGGCACTGGAAAGCAAACCACCGGAAATGCTTACAAAGTAAAAGCTTGCCGGGCCGAAATTCCTTTCGGCAAGTGCGCCAACGACATTCAGGAGAAGAAATACCGCTCCAAATTTGAGGGAAGTGGAAAGCTGAAACGGCAGTTTGAGGATCAGAGGAGATGACTGCGATTCGCTAATTTTTGGCGTAGACGTTCTCCACCACAAAAAGAGGTTGACCACGAGCATTGCAAGAAGAGGGAAGATGCAGTAAACAATCATCATAGGCGAAAGAACGGCGACAATAACGGCATTGCGGATCAACATGGCCGCCGTGGCCAGCAGGATACCGCGCTGCGCAACAGACATCAGCGTCTGCCCGGCATGTTGCAGCCGCAAGCACAATTCGACAATCACCTTTCGGCTGTTTATCAGACCGCCAAAAAAAGCTGTAACTTCTGCACCGCGCGGGCCAAGCAATCTCATCAGGATGTAATTAATAAACCCAATTGCCGCGATAATGACAACGCTTATCCAATTAGAGCGCGGCTCAACCAGACCCCAGGGATCAACCGGATGATCGGGCAGTACCGGAAGGATAACCACGGTTAGGATGGCAAGGAGGATTGCGGAGCGCAACTCCTGAACCGACAGTCCTAGTGCAAACTTGGAAAGTGGCTGTTTCCAGGCGAGCAGAGTCGCCGTGATAATGACCGCCGTTGCAGGAGCGAATACATGCCCTTGTCCAATGAGCACACCAGCAATGCCAACGATAATCAGCGCTACCGAGGTGGTCAGCATTATATTCTTTCGGTGCATGATTTCGCGGTAATTCATACCAACCACGAGCAGGGCTACTAAACCCACGGTGATGCCGGCGAACAAATTTCCCATAAACCCGCCCAGGCATCCCATCAACGCAACAAGGGCAAACGTGCGAACTCCGGTTTTCTGATTGTGCTGGCGTTCGAGCCCAATGAAGATGCCCAACACAACGGCCAGCCCCATTCGCAGTAATACGGTAACAAAAGGCCAGGAATTGATGTTTTCCATGGTGTAAGATATATACTCTGGTGGTCAGACGATTATGTAATTGAAATAGGATAGATCATCATGCCCCTGTAACTATTCCGGAACGCAGGAAAGATCATACCTTGATTAATGATTTAGTTTCTTGTAATAGTTTAGCCTTTTTGAGAGGAATTTCCAATGTATTTCCTATGTACGGTAGGAGATGAAACATTTGCTGCCTTGTGACGCACCCCTCAACCCCATTATTTGAGGAGAGGGCAAGAGTTTCCTTTGAAAAGGGGAGATTTCAGGGTGTGTCTGATACGAGCAAACGCCGCGTCTTTTATAAAAGGCCGCAACCTTAATGCTACTGGGATTTTCAACATGCTGAATTGTTACCAATTACTTAATATTTGAGACGCGACCCTCTGTGCCCTCCAGGTCTGACCCCAATTGCCCCGGATGTAATAATGGATAACCCATCCTGCTAACGTCTAACTCCCGCATCATTGTCCATTTTGTGTCCCAGTAATCATACTTTTCATCTTATCCGCAAGCTCACAAATGGCCTTTGATGCTGAAGACTCAGGATATGCCTTTACCACGGGCAATGCACTGGCAATAGACCTGGGAACGCTTATATCGTAAGGTATCTCTGCAAGGACAGACATCCCCTTCACTACCGCAAACTCTCTTATTGCCTGACTAGATTTTATATGTATATCCGATTTGTTTATCACTATTCCTGTCGGGATATTAAAATATGCCACAACCTCAAGAAACCTTTTCAGGTCGTTGAGAGCGGCAGGTGTCGGCTCTGTAACGGCAACGACATAATCGCTGCCCTTTATAGATGCTATCACCGGGCATCCTATGCCGGGCGGGCCATCTATGAGAATCAAATCAGCACCCATCATATTGGCCTCACTTCTGGCACTTGTCTTTACCTCATCCACAAGGCGCCCGGAACTGCTTTCTCCGATGCTCAGCTCGCCGGATATAATCACGGCTTTACCCATTTCAAAAACATTGATCTTCCCGTTTCTTGCTGCCTTTATTTCAATAGCACCTTCCGGACAGACAATGGCGCATGCGCCACAGCCTTCGCATGAAAACGGAACGACCAGGGGTTTATCGTGGGAAATAACTATGGAGAAAAATCTGCACGTATTCACGCACTTAAGGCACCCCGAACACTTCTCATAATCAATAAATGCCTTTTCCGATGCCCTTATATCCCGGGATTTCTTCAGCGCGGCATGAAAGAATAAGGCAATATTCGGGGCATCCACATCTGTATCTGCCATAACCACTCTATATTTCTCGGACAGGATAGCTCCTAGGGATGCAGTAATTGTGGATTTTCCCACCCCGCCTTTTCCGCTTAGTACGACGATCTCTTTCATGTAAGATGCCTTTGTATCACTCCTTTGGCCAGCTGAAAAAACCTGGAAGAACTCCCTGCTTCCGAATACATCCTCACAACAGGTGTCCCCTCCACATAACTCCTCACAAGCAGATCGTCCATAGGGATCTCTATGGATATATTGACATTATAAACCTTTAAGATAGACTCTATTTGCCCCTTTATCCCAGGCAGGTCGGAGCGGTTCAAAATGACATTTGATCTTATTTGAAGTATCTGTAAAAGTCTGAGGATCCGATTCAGATCATGGACCCCAAGTGGGGTTGGCTCTGTTACGGCATATACCTCATCCGATCCCTTCAATGCATTGATCACATTGCAGTGGGTGCCGGGCGATGTATCGACTATGACTATATCGAAATCTCCTGCATCCTTAAAAACCCTCTCCTTAAGAGCATCCACAACGAAGGCGCTTTCCTCAACTCCCGGAATGAGCTCGCCTGTATAGAGCGCCAGATTTCCATCTTCCGTCTTGTATGTCCTTCCAACAGGCATTTTACCTCTGGAAATAGCGTTTGTCGGGCAGACCAGCAAACACGCCTCACATCCATTGCAATCGCCCATGAGAACAGGTATACCCTCTTTTGGCATGAATAAGGCATTTCTCCTGCATGCCTTTACACAGTCGCCGCAGGAAGTGCATTTTGTTCCGTGTATCCGCGGGATCATAATCGTTACATCTTCAGGACATTCCAATGGAAGGCCTAGTAGAATAGCCGCATCAGGGGCGTCCACATCAGCGTCTGTCAGAGCAATCCTGTAGCCCATGTCCGCCAGCGCCGCGGCAAGATTTACTGCCACCGTTGTCTTCCCCACGCCGCCTTTCCCGCCGGTTATACCTATCACTGCTGTTTTGAAGTCCTTTTTATGGATGGCATTAAGAATCTCTGCCGGTAAACCTTCTGCCATTACCGCTTCCACCTGCCTATTCCTGGGCCTCTCCCTCCTTCACGACCAGAACCTCTTGACGGGGCAGACGACTCTTTGTATTCACCTTTTTTGAACTTAACTACAGCATCTTTTACAGAACACGTTTCTGATGCACCTTCATAGATTTTGATATTTGCCGACCTTAAAGCAGCAAATGCATTGGGGCCGACAACTCCTGAAAGCAGGGCGTCTGCGCCTTTATCGGAAATTATCTGCGCCGCACCGATGCCTGCACCGCGGCCAGCCGTTTGTGCAGCATTATGGATAGCCTCAAATTCCATGGTGTCTGTATCAATTATCAGAAAATAATCCGCCCTGCCAACCCTTTCGTCAACCCTCGAATCCAGATCCACTCCAGATGCTGTAACGCATAGTTTCATGTCTTTTCCTCCCTTTATAAATACTGGCAAAAGAGTGCATTCAATACCTGTTCCGATGATTCAGTTCCACTATATTTTCGCAGCCTTTTCCATGCTGCTGGCAATTTTTCCGATATCTTCCATAGCCCTGCTCTTTTCAAGAAGAGTCCCCATCAAGCCTGCTTTTATCACTTCAGGGGTTAGGATTAGGATCACCCGTTAGAATATAAATAATCGCACAACTCCAATAATTTAACGTTTCAGATGCGGTCATTACAGACTCCTAATAGATTCCAGATAGGGCTAGTCAGGCCATCACCTGCGCTTGGTGGTACTGCCTGCATTTGGGTTATTTTAAGCTTTCTTATCTTTATCAACGATCTCGCCAGGCCCGGTGCCTATCCCTGGCCAAATCTTTCTACCAGGATAGATGGTTGTGTTTATTCCGGTATGGACATTATCAGCGATTATGGCTCCAAACTTCCGCCTGCCGGTATCAATCAATTCGCCTTTCACCTCAGACTTCACATTTTTGTTGTCATGTCTTAAATTCGCCGTTATCGTGCCAGCTCCCAGATTGCTATTTTCTCCCACAACGCTATCTCCAACATACGAAAGATGGGGGACTTTCGCTTTATCCATAATGATACTATTTTTTATCTCAACTGCCTGCCCAACATGGCAGTTATTCCCGATGGTGGTGTTCCCTCGTAAAAAACAGTTCGGTCCTATGGTGCTGTTTTCGCCAATAACAACATTCCCGTCTATATACGTCCCCGACAAGATTACCGTCCCTTTTCCTACGTGAATTTTCCCTTTTACGGTAACATTATTCTCTAGCGTACCTTTTATCTCGTCTTTTATTCCAGAGACCAGGATGTTATTTACCTGGGGTAATTCAGGGGACACCATACTTAATTTTGGAGATTCCTGTTTTTCTTTTGAAGCACTTTTGGGCTGGTTATCTGCTTATGGAGCATTCTCCCAAGGACGTTTTCAATACGGGCTATAAAACCGTCAGTGCCCAGAGATCTCCCGGTTCGCTCGTGACATCGAAACCTTTCGACTTCTTCATCTGATAGGCCTCTGGAAAGAAAATCATCCCACTTGCCAAACATTTCAAGCAACGGAGCCACATGCACAAGCCGGTCATTTCGTCCAGCAATGTGTGCAGATGCACTGCTCCATCGGTACTTTTGTGGTTTTTTAACCAAATTTGCCCTTACGGGATTCAGTTCAATATAGCGTGCGGCTACGTACAGATGAGTTTTGTCCATTGGAAAAGAGGCAAAACGTCCTTGCCATAGGTGTCCTCTCCAGCCTCCCGGAAGTTTACGCAACGCGCATAGCGCCGATGCGCTTCGCCAATTGCCTGACTAAGCGCCTTTTCAGAAGGCGGAATTGCAATCAGGTGTACATGATTTGGCATCAGGCAATAGGCCCATACTTCAACGTTCCAGTGTGTACACTACTGAGACATTAAGTCTAGGTATGCCTCATAATCCTCGCCGCAGAAGAATGTCTGCAAACGTCGATTTCCTCGCTGAGTGACATGATGTGGAACTTCCGGTACGACTACACGGGCAATTCTGGACATGCACACATCTTAACTATTTTAATAACACTGTCAATAATTAAATATGGTGTCTCCGGAATTTGTCCCCGGAATTGTGGGAATTGTATCTTAATACCATAGCATCAAAGAAGGTATTCTGTTATCATTAATAATGGCCTATCTGAGAAACCTCTTCTGAAATACATTCTTTCTGCAGGTTATGGGGTTTTCAGATGGACTATCAGTTATATTTACTTGTTTACCGTATAGAATGGCACTCCATAAGTGCCTGTAAAATACATGGAATGGTTATTAGTAATCATATTGCTCCTTTTTAATGGTGTATTCTCATGTATGGAAATGGCATTTGCCTCAGCCAATACACCACTTCTCAGGGATATGGCTTCTAAAGGTAATAAAGCAGCGAAAATATTCCTTAACCTGAGGGCACGCCCGGAAAGAACATTTGCTATTATTCAGGTGTTTATTACCCTAATTGGAACACTATCCGCTGCACTTGGCGGTGGTGAGGTAACAGAGTCAATTCTTCCCTATTTAAGAGGATTTTTAGGTGTTTCCGGGACAACTGCAGAACTCATTGGAATCACGCTCTTTGCTATTCCGTTCACCTTTTTTACTGTTATTATCGGTGAGCTCATACCAAAGGCTATTGCGATCCGTTATCCTGAAGAGGTGGCACTCGTTGCCAGCCGTTTGTTAATTATTATGACAAGGATTGCTTCACCTGTGGTTCATGTCCTTGAACAATCAACGGTAAAGCTCCTTTCATTGACAGGTATTGGCCCATTTCACTCCTCTGAAGAGGCGGTTTCTGAACTCTCTTTAAAATCGCTTCACCCGTTTCACAGAGATTATATTTTGAACTTATTTGCCTTACGATTTAAAAAGGCATCAGAGGTTATGCTCCCTTTTTCCAAAGCAACTACGGTACGTGTCTCTATGAGTAAAGAGGAAATACACAAGGCCATCATTGCCTGCGGACATACAAGATTACCTGTTATATCGGATGAGGCTGAGCCTCAAGTGCTAGGCATTCTCCATACAAAGGAATTTATAGCCATGATGGATACCAAAACAGAGTTCTCTTTAACGAGTTTGTTCCGTAAACCTTACTTTGTAAGCGCCCATGAATCAATTCTTAAGATTCTCAAAGATTTTCAAGGAAATCGTGTCCATATGGCTATCGTATGCCAAAACAGCCAAACCCTGGGAATAATAACCTTAGAGGATATTTTGGAAGAGGTTGTAGGGGAGATTTACGATGAGGATGACGATGGAATAGTTAAAAAGATCTGGAGTCAGCGAGTCGGCACCAGAAGACATCCAACGATAGGCTAAACAGTTACGCAGTGTTTGAACGGAAACAACTAACCAGTTGAGATAAAATAATTTAGGAGCAACAAAAGGGTTGAATCTTTGAGGTATGAGTAGTAGATTTTGGCGAAATATCAGCAAGGAGAGGCAGAATAGGGCCAAACATTCAAGGTATTTTGAGGAGATATAATCCAACAAGAGGAGAGATTCGATAGGGTATGAGAAAGAGATTTGAGCAGCAATTGAGTTTCGGAAGTATTCCCATAGCAGAGGTCAAGATGCCCAGGAGAAGTCGTGATGAACTGCCGGCAATCCTGAGGGCATTGCAACACATCTACGTCACCCCGGAATTGAACGAGGAGGTATTCAATATCTTAGAGGGGAAGGTAATGAGAAGAAGAAAAAGACGGGGAGATATGGAATGGATTTGTGGCGTAATATTCTGGTGGCAAGCGATCAATGGGGATTTATCATAGAGCATCAGGTTGTTGAGAGACAGGCGGATGTGTTGTTGTCAATACCTCTGGCAGAGAGGTTATTGAATCGATTTGGAGACGATGCGATTGAGATCATAAGTTTTGATAAAGGTTTTTATAAGCGAGAGAACAAGGAGTTGCTGAAATTATATATACCCGAGGTAATCATGCCGAAGAAGGGAAAGAAGAACCAGGCGGAACGGGCAGGGGAGTCGGGCAAAACATTTCAGAGGCTCAGACATAGGCACTCGGCAGTGGAATCGGACATCAATCGCCTGGAGCATCACGGCCTGGGCAGGTGTCTGGACAAGGGGTTGAGGGGATTTAAAAGGTACTGTGCACGGGGAATAGTAGCTGCGAATTTACACAAACTGGGAAACGTGCTTCAGGAGAAGGCGCGAAACAAGCAAAAGAAGTTGAGAAAGGTAGTCTGAAAAACTGAAAGAAACAGCGTGACAGGGGGACGCTATCTCCAGACAAGTCTAAAATGAAGGGAAAACAGGGAAAAAGAGTAAAAGACCCTTACCTCCTGCAAAAGTCTGGCGCCAAATGGGAAGAAAAGATTTTCGTAAGTGCAAAACTACTCCGATACTTTTCAAAAAAAAGGCGTTTTCGTTCAGACACTATTTACTATGCCACACAATAGTATGCTGACAATTATAGAATAAAGATACATGGTGAAGATGGCTATTTTGTAGCACAGAGTGGCAGGCGCAGGAGAGAGTAAACATGGAGAAGATATGGATTTAGCACAGCACAATATGATCGTAAATTTTATTTGGAGTATTGCAGATGACTGTCTGCGCGATGTTTATGTGCGTGGCAAATATCGCGATGTGATCCTTCCCATGACGGTTATCCGCAGAATTGACGCCCTGCTTGAACTTACAAAACAAGCTGTTCTAAAGATGAAGGAACAGTTGGATAAAGCAAAGGTCACCAACCAGCATCCGGCGCTTTGCCAGGCAGCAGGGCAGGCCTTTTATAACACGAGCCCCTTTGTGCTGCGCGATTTAAAATCCCGCAGCTCACAGCAAAAGCTGAAAGCCGACTTTGAGTCCTATCTCGATGGTTTCTCTCCGAATGTACAGGAGATTCTGGAAAAGTTTAAGTTCAGGAATCAGATCCCCACCATGATTGAGTCGGATATTCTCGGGTTGGTTATAGAGAAATTCACCAATACGGAAATCAACCTGAGCCCTAACCCGGTGCTTGATGTCAATGGCGATTTTCGCCTCCCTGCACTGGATAACCATTCCATGGGTGTGATCTTTGAAGAGCTGATCCGCCGTTTCAACGAAGAAAACAACGAAGAAGCGGGAGAACATTTTACCCCGCGCGATGTAGTCAAGCTGATGGCAAAGCTCATATTTTTGCCGGTTGCCGACAAAATTGAGTCAGGCACCTATCTGGTGTATGACGGCGCTTGTGGTACAGGCGGCATGCTGACCGTGGCAGAAAATACGCTATTCACCGGAGATGCCGGACAGGGGGAAAGCAACATACGCCGCTGGATTATTGAAAACGACTGGCTGGAAGCAATCGTTGCCCTGCCGGAAAACATGTTCTACAACACCGGTATTGCCACCTATATCTGGCTTTTGTCTAACCGGAAAAGTTTAGAGCGAAAAGGTAAAGTTCAGCTCATTGACGCGAGCGGATGGTTTGTGCCGCTTCGAAAAAACCTCGGCAAGAAAAACTGTGAGTTTTCCGAAGAGCAGATACGGCAGATTGCCGACTTGATTGTGAATCCCAGAGAAACTGAGCAGTCTAAAATCTTCCTTAATGAAACCTTTGGCTGTCACAAAATTACGGTTGAACGCCCTTTGAAGCTGAAAGATATTGACCCCGAGAAAGCCTATTTACCAAAAGAGATCAAAGCTTTTGTGACAGAAGGAAAGGCAGATGAAAATGGTTTTCCTGTAATCAAAAAGATCCATAAGTCAGGCAAGGCCGATCCTCTGCACGGCCTGTTTGCGCGGAGTATTGGTGGTAAAAAATGCGTGGTAGAGTATGAGCCGGATACCAATCTTCGAGACACGGAACAGGTTCCCTTATTGCAAGAGGGCGGCATAGAAGCCTTTTTTAAGCGCGAAGTGCTGCCCTATGTGGCTGATGCATGGATTGACGGGAGCAAAACGCAGGTCGGCTATGAAGTTTCCTTTACCCGCTACTTTTACAAACCAGTCCAGATGCGGACGCTTGATGAAATCATGAAGGATATTCGCGCCATTGAGAAAGAGACCGATGGATTATTGAATGAGATTGTAGGGGATGGGAAATAAATCCGCAGATGACACAGATGGACGCAGATAAGAAAGATTCAGAAACCTACGCAATTATTGGCGCTGCAATGGCTGTTCACCGTGAATTAGGCAACGGTTTTTTAGAAGCTGTTTATCAGGAAGCCTTAGAAAGGGAGTTTTCCCGACAAGGAATTCCGTATGTTCGGGAACAAGAACTTAAGATATTTTATCGCGGTCAAGAGATGAAGATATGCTATAAGGCGGATTTTGTTTGTTTTGGTAATATAATCGTTGAACTGAAAGCCCTGCAGCAAATATCCGGTAATGAAGAAGCGCAAATTATCAATTATTTAAAAGCCTCCGGCTTAAACAAGGGACTTTTGCTTAATTTTGGGACCAGGCAATTGCAATATAAAAGATTTGTCTTTAATCTGCGAGAATCTGCGCAATCTGCGGATGGAGGAAAAGGCATGAGTCCGCAGATGACGCAGATGAACGCAGATAAAAGAACAAAATAGAATTGTTTTTAAGACGCTCATTTGCACAATCCGCGGATAAAGGTGGTTGAACAATGAATTTGAAACCCTACCCCGAATATAAAGACTCCGGCGTTGCATGGCTGGGGGATGTACCGAAGCATTGGGAGATGAGGAAGTTTCGAACAATCTTGGCTCCGATTGCTGAAAGAAACTGTCCTGATTTACCCCTTTTATCTGTTGTAAGAGAAAAAGGAGTGATCAAGCGAAATATAAAAGATGACAGCGAAAACCACAATTATATCCCCGATGATTTAAGCAATTATAAAGTCGTTAAGTCTGGTCAATTCGTCATGAATAAAATGAAAGCATGGCAGGGATCTTATGGAATTTCAAAATTTCATGGTATTGTTAGCCCTGCTTATTTTGTATTTGATTTAAAATGTATTGAACCTGACTTTTTTCATAAAGCTGTTCGTAGTAGTGCATACGTTCCTTTTTTCACACAAGCATCTGATGGTGTAAGGGTTGGGCAATGGGATTTATCACGAACAAGAATGAAAGAAATTCCTTTTTTTATTCCAAGCTGCGAAGAACAATTCGCCATTGTCAGATTCCTCGACTACAAAACCGCCCAGATTGCCCGCTTTATAAAAGCCAAAAAGCGGATGATTGAACTCTTGAAAGAGCAGAAGCATGTGATCATTAACGATGCAGTAACGGGGAAGATTAATGTCGCCACCGGCAAACCCTATTCGAAATACAAAGATTTCGGCGTGGAATGGCTGGGGCAGGTGCCGGAGGGGTGGGAAACACGAAAGATTACAACTGTTTGTGCTTTAATCATTGACGGCACACATTTCAGTCCCAAAAGTGATATTACTGGTGACTATCTATATATCACTGCAAAAAACATTAAAGAAACAGGTCTTGATTTAAAAAATGTAACATACATAAAATCTGCTGATCACCGTGAAATCTATAATAGATGCCCGGTATCAAGGTCTGATGTACTTTATATAAAAGATGGTGCTACAGCTGGTATTGCAACTGTGAATCCTTTAATTGAAGAATTTTCACTTCTTTCAAGTGTAGCTTTGATTCGGACTAAGTCCGCAATACTGGCTCCAGAATATCTTGCATTGCAATTTAACTCTCTTAAGTTCAAGATGCATGTTCTTAATAATATTGTTGGTGGCGCTATGACAAGATTTACATTGGAAATTATTAAGAGATTTCAACTTCTAATTCCTCCAATTTTAGAACAACAACAAATCGTTTCCTATATCGAAACCAAAACCGCCGCCATTGACAAGGCCATCTCCCGCACCGATCGAGAAATCGCCCTCATGCAGGAATACCGCACACGCCTCATCTCCGACGTGGTAACAGGTAAAATAGATGTGCGGGATATTGAAATTCCCGACATTGCCGACATTGATGCTACACTTGATGAATCAATAGACGAACCCGAAGGCGAAGAAGAATTGGAAACAGCGGAGGCGGAAGAATGAATCCGCAGATGGCGCCAAAAATATATCATATAACGCATTATCAAAATCTTGAACCCATTATAAAGAGCGGAGCGATTTTCTCTGATTCATATTGCCTGAAAAACAGCAAAGACCATACGAAGATAGGCATGTCAGAAATAAAGAGGAGAAGACTTGAAGAGATTGAGGTCAAATGCCATCCCGGTACCAGGGTCGGGGAATATGTGCCGTTTTATTTTTGCCCACGCTCAATAATGCTCTACCTGATGTATAAAAGGAATCATCCTGACCTTAAATATGCCGGGGGTCAGGAGCCGGTTGTTCATATTCAGGCAGACTTGGCATCCGTTGTCGAGTGGGCTAAAAAGAATATGGTTCAATGGGCATTCTCTGACAGAAACGCAGGCACCTATTATGCCGAATTTTATAATGATATGAGAGAGCTAGACAAAATCAACTGGGAGGCAGTAACTGCATCGGATTTCAGACACCCTCTAATCAAAGACGGAAAACAGGCGGAGTTTCTGCTTTACAAATCCTTTCCTTCTGATTTAATTGAATCAATTGGAGTTGTTAATGCTAAGATTCAATCAGTAGTTAAAAACATGTTGCAAGGTAACGCACTTGTAGATAAGGTTCAAGTAAGGCCGGATTGGTATTTCTGATTGGAGTGATACAATGATAAAAATAATAAAAGGGAACATTCTGGAACAGAAAACTGAGGCTATTGTAAACACCGTTAACTGTGTTGGAGTGATGGGTCGCGGCATCGCGCTCAGTTTTCGTGAGGCTTATCCGGAAAATTATCGTGAATATAAAAAAGCCTGCGATAAAGGCGAAGTGGTTCCTGGACGGATGTTTGTTCATTTCGCGGGTGATATGTTTTCAAAAAAGTATATCATCAATTTTCCCACAAAAAGACACTGGAAAGGAAAGAGTCGTATTGAAGATATCCGGTCGGGACTTGTCGATCTTGTTAGCGTAATTAAGGAACTGCGCATCAAATCCGTTACCATCCCTCCGCTTGGGTGCGGGCTTGGAGGCCTTGACTGGAAGGTTGTGCGCCCGATTATTGAATCAACGGTGAAAGAACTTTCCGGCGTAGAGATTAACATTATCGAACCGGAGCCTTCTTTTAAAATACAACGGCAAAAAACGGCTCGCTCCGAAAAAACCAAACTTACCAATGGCAGGGCAGGACTTATTGTTCTGATAGGCAGATATCTTGAGGCAATGATGGATACGAGTGTGACGTTGCTTGAACTGCATAAGCTGATGTATTTTTTACAGGAGTCGGGAAATCCTCTTCGCCTTAAATATGAAAAAGCTCTGTACGGACCTTACGCGTCAAATTTAAGACACGTTCTTGATATTATGAACAATGTTTACATCAGCGGTTATGATGATAGAGAAGACAACCCTGAAAAAGAAATAGAACTCTTGGATAATGCTTTTTCAGACGCGGAAGAATATTTATCGAACAAACCGGAAATTATGAAACATTTGCATAAAGTGTCGTCGCTGATTTCTGGTTTTGAAACCCCGTTTGGAATGGAATTGCTCTCTACGGTTCACTGGGTTGCCAAAAGAGAAAACGCCGATACGTCGGACAGAGCGGTGCTTTTAACACACGAATGGAACAGCCGTAAAAAAATGTTTTCAGAAAAACAGATCAAAACTGCATGGGAAAAACTTAAAAGCCAAAATTGGATATAAACCCCTCTATGTTTACTGACATGTCCGAAAAAGGGCTTGAAACCCTTATTGTTCATTCCTTAATAAATGAAGCCGGTTATGTGCTGGGTAATCCCAAAGACTACGACCGCGAACACGCCGTTGACCTTGCCAAACTGATTGAGTTTGTAAAGGTAACCCAGCCCAAAGCCTTTGAAGTACTTTCTCTGGGTGCGGACACACCCAAACGCACCAAGTTTTTGCATCGCTTGCAGGGTGAAATTGCCAGGCGGGGCGTGATTGATGTGTTAAGGCTTGGCGTTAGCGACGGGCATATAAAGCTGGAATTGTTTTACGGAACGCCTTCTGAGCAAAACCCAAAGGCGCAGGAGCTATACAATCGGAACATTTTCAGCGTTACACGCCAATTGCAATACAGCATGGATAATACGAAACTTGCCCTGGATATGGCAATTTTTATTAACGGCCTGCCGGTAATCACTTTTGAGTTGAAAAACAAAATCACCAAGCAGACTGTGGAAGATGCGGTTCAGCAGTACAAGCGAGATCGGGATTCCCGCGAGCTTTTGTTTCAATTCGGGCGCTGTGCGGTGCACTTTGCCGTTGACGACCACGAAGTGCGGATGTGTACTCATCTGAAAGACAAGGCGTCATGGTTCCTGCCGTTCAACAAAGGCTATAACGACGGCGCTGGAAATCCACCAAACCCCAATGGCATTGCCACCGATTATCTCTGGAAAGAGGTGTTGCAGAAAAATAGCCTTACAAATATCCTGGAAAACTACGCCCAGATCATAGAAAAGAAAGACGAAAAAACCGGCAGGAAAAAACATGAACAGATATTCCCTCGTTACCACCAGCTTGATGTGGTGCGAAAACTCCTTGCTTCGGCGCCAGTTGATGGAGTCGGTAAGAGATACCTTATTCAGCATTCTGCCGGAAGCGGCAAGAGTAATTCCATAAGCTGGCTTGCGCATCAGCTTGTCGGACTGGAAAAAGAAGGCAAAGCCCTTTTTGACACGATTATCGTCGTTACCGACCGCCGGGTGCTGGACAAGCAGCTTCGCGATAACATCAAACGCTTTGCGCAGGTCTCATCCATTGTTGGCGCGGTTACAGAAGGGTCGCAACAGCTTCGCTCGTTTTTAGAACAGGGGAAGAAGGTCGTCATTACCACGGTGCAGAAATTCCCCTTTGTGCTGGATCAGATCGGCGACCATCATCGCAACAATAGATTTGCCATTATTATCGACGAAGCACACTCCAGCCAGGGCGGCCGTACTGCATCAAAAATGAATATGGTGCTGGCGGAATCTACTGCTCAATACGGCGAACCAGAACCGGAAGAGGATATTGAAGATGCTATCAACAAGATTATGACCTCCCGCAAGATGCTTTCCAACGCGAGCTATTTTGCCTTCACCGCAACGCCCAAAAACAAGACGCTGGAAATATTTGGCGTGCCTTTTAAGGATGGCGACATGGTCAAACACCGTCCATTCCATGCCTACACCATGAAACAGGCAATTCAGGAAGGCTTTATTCTTGATGTCCTGCAGAACTATACACCGGTTGACAGCTATTACCGCCTGATAAAATCAGTTGAAAACGATCCTGAGTTTGATACCAGGCGAGCCAGGAAGAAACTCCGCCGTTATGTAGAATCTCACAATTACGCTATTCGCCAGAAGGCGGAAATCATGATTGACCATTTCCATGACGAAGTGATTGCCCGTCATAAAATCGGCGGTAATGCCCGCGCCATGGTGGTATGCAGCGGCATTGAACGGGCAATTCAGTATTACCATGCTTTTTGCGCTTATCTGACAGAACGGAAATCGCCGTATAAAGCAATCGTGGCCTTTTCTGGGGAATACGATTACGGCGGCAAGCATCTTACCGAATCGAATTTAAACGGTTTTCCGGGCAATACTATTCCGGACACCTTTCAGAATGATCCCTATCGGTTTCTTATTGTCGCTGATAAATTTCAGACAGGTTATGACGAGCCTCTTTTGCATACCATGTACGTGGATAAACAACTGTCGGGAATTAAGGCTGTACAGACATTGTCGCGCCTGAACCGGGCGCATCCTCTCAAAACGGACACCTTCATATTGGATTTCATGAATGACGCTGAAGTCATTCAATGTGCCTTTTCCGATTATTACAGGACAACCCTACTGAGCAATGAAACAGACCCTAATAAACTGCATGATTTAAAAGCTGCTCTCGATGGGTATCAGGTGTACACGCCGTTTCAAATTAATGATGTTGTGTCGCTCTTCCTGAAGGGTGAAGCGAGAGAAAAAATTGATCCGATTCTCGATGCGTGTGTGGCTAATTACAATATTGAACTTGACGAAGATGGACAAGTGGATTTTAAGGGCAAGGCAAAGGCGTTTGTGAGAATGTATAACTTCCTCGCATCCATTCTCTCCTATGCCAATGCTCAATGGGAAAGGCTGTCGATATTCCTCAATTTTTTGATCCCAAAACTGCCTGCTCCAAAAGAAGACGATTTATCCAAAGGAATCCTTGAAACGATAGATATGGATAGTTATCGCGTAGAGATACAAGCTGTCCATAAAATCCAGTTGGTCGACGACAATGCAGAGATTGATCCCATTTTGATTGGCGGCGGCGGTAAAAAAGCAGAACCTGAACTGGACCGTTTGAGCAACATCATCAAGGCATTTAACGAACAATTTGGAAACATAGATTGGAAAGACGCCGATAAAATACGAAAAATTATAGCCGAAGAACTTCCGGGAAAGGTTTCTGCAGATAAAGCCTATCAAAACGCCATGAATCAAAATGATAAGCAAAATGCAAGAATCGAACACGACAAGGCTCTTGAGCGGGTCATTGTAGAGATGCTTACCGACCACACCGAGCTGTTCAAACAATTTATGGACAATCAGAGTTTCAAGAAATGGCTGGCAGATACAATATTTACTGAAACATACAAAAAGAAGCTGGCCTGATATGGAAAACGGGTTTAACAAGGAGCTCCACCGGACGAGGATTCCGCTACCAACTCATCCCTGCCGGGGTGGGTCGCGGGGTCGCACCTTGACAGGCCGTCCGAGAATGCAAAATCGTAAAAATTCAGATGTTGATTTACAAGGACTTATGACTTGAGAAATCATAAAAAAGTGAATTCTCGGACAACCTGTTAAATATTGATATTTCTTATGATGCTATTATAATAACTTCTCAAACTATCTTCTACCTTAAATTTCAGCGGAAGAACTTATGGCAAGACCTTTTACGCATGGAATATTCAGGTGTGTACTCCTTCCTGAATATTTGCTTACTACAGTTAGCCTTAAATTTTTTGTATTGGATTTGAAAAAACCAAGGAATTTGGTAATGAGTAGATAGAAATACGCCCACCTGAGTTTAGTGATACCGACTGCTTTGGGTTATTTTAAGCTTTCTTATCTTTATCAACGATCTCGCCAGGCCCGGTGCCTATCCCTGGCCAAATCTTTCTACCAGGATAGATGGTTGTGTTTATTCCGGTATGGACATTATCAGCGATTATGGCTCCAAACTTCCGCCTGCCGGTATCAATCAATTCGCCTTTCACCTCAGACTTCACATTTTTGTTGTCATGTCTTAAATTCGCCGTTATCGTGCCAGCTCCCAGATTGCTATTTTCTCCCACAACGCTATCTCCAACATACGAAAGATGGGGGACTTTCGCTTTATCCATAATGATACTATTTTTTATCTCAACTGCCTGCCCAACATGGCAGTTATTCCCGATGGTGGTGTTCCCTCGTAAAAAACAGTTCGGTCCTATGGTGCTGTTTTCGCCAATAACAACATTCCCGTCTATATACGTCCCCGACAAGATTACCGTCCCTTTTCCTACGTGAATTTTCCCTTTTACGGTAACATTATTCTCTAGCGTACCTTTTATCTCGTCTTTTATTCCGGAGACCAGGATGTTATTTGCCTGGATTAAGTCCCATGGGTACCCAACAGATAGCCAATGCCCTTTTACCGTTTCACATACCACCTTCTCTTCTTTAACAAGCTCGTTGATGTAGTCAATTATTTCATATTCACCCCGCAAACTTTTCTTCAGTTTAAAATTGAATACATTTTTATCAAAGACATATAAACCGGTATTCGCTGTATCTGACACATAGGTTTGGGGTTTTTCAACAACCTTTCTGACCTCTTTCCCTGACAGAACGAAAACTCCGAATCTGCTTGGATCCTCTACCTTGCATCCTAAAACAGCGTATTTATGCTTTAAACATGCTTGTATGTCCTTCCTGGAAAAGATATCGTCACCGCCTAAAACGAGGAATTTGTTTTTAATGATGTCTTCAACGCACTTCACGGCATGTCCTGTACCAAGCTGTGTGCTCTGTTCTACATACTGAATTCTTAGCTTCCCGTATTTCTGCCCAATTTCATTTATAATCATCTCCTTTTTAAATCCAACGATGATAATCACCTCGCTCACCAAACCCTGCAATGCATCCAGATTGTGCTTTAGTATCTCTTTGTTCATTACCTTCAGTAATGGTTTTGGCTTTGTTACTGTCAGCGGCCATGTCCTGGTACTTTTTCCTGCGGCCAAAATAATCGCTTGTGTCATAATTTAAACCCCGATCTCTTTTTTTATACCCTGGGCAATTTCATTTGCCATTTTAGAAATTTCTTTTTTATTCTCACCTTCAACCATAATCCTGCACAAATTCTCTGTTCCGGAAAATCTAACGAGCACTCTTCCCTTCTCTCCCAATTTTTCCTCTGCCTTTCTGATGTCCTTCTTTACCTCCAGGTTGTCGATATCTTTTTTTTCTTTTACGTTAACGTTGACGAGCACCTGGGGCAAGGATTTCATGCATTCCTTTAACTTGCTTAGTTTTTCGCCTTTCCCTTTCATAACTCCCAGCAATTGTAAGGCAGAGATGATCCCATCCCCTGTTGTTGTATAGTTTGAGAATATGATATGCCCGGACTGTTCACCGCCCAAAACATATCCTTTTTTTCTCATCTCATTAATAACGTACCTATCTCCCACCTTGGTCTTTACAACACGGATACCCTTTTCGTCCATTGCAATATCAAACCCTTTGTTCGTCATGATCGTGGTAACAACGCAATTTTTTTTCAACAGGTTTTTCTCTTTCAGGTGAATTGCGCATATTGCGATAATATGGTCACCGTCGACGTTATTTCCCTTTTCATCACAAACGATAACCCTGTCTGCATCGCCATCCAATGCTATCCCGATATCCGCCTTCTCTTGTTTCACTACGCCCATCATTGTTTCAGGATGCAGCGCCCCGCAATTCAGATTTATGTTCAGTCCGTCTGGCTTATCGTTGAGCACCACGACTTCCGCGCCTAGCTCTCTCAATATATGCGGTGCAGTGTCATATGCAGCGCCGTTGGCGCAATCCAGGACAACTTTTAATCCCTGCAAACTCAGGCCTTTCACAGATGCCTTTGCAAATTCAATATACCTTCCTTTTGCATCGCTAATGCTGTAGGCAGTTCCTATAAAATCTCCTGTTATGTGTTCTGTTTTTACTTCTTCCGTTAAGATATATTTTTCGATTTCTTCCTCACCCTCGTCGGACAACTTATAGCCGTCGCCACCGAAGATCTTTATTCCATTATCTGCGGCAGGATTATGGGATGCGCTGATTACCATACCTGCATCGGCATTCAACGATTTTGTTATATGGGCGATAGCAGGTGTTGGCATATAGCCAACCAGGAGAACATCCGCTCCTGCAGATAAAATCCCGGATGTCAATGCATTTTCTATCATACAGCCACTCAGCCTGGTATCCCTGCCGATGACGACTTTGGGCCTATTCTTTCCAGATTTTCCTCTAACGATAAGGGCCGTTGCCTTCCCTATGCTTACAACGAGTTCTGGCGTCATGGGGAATCTGTTTGCAGTACCCCGTATGCCATCAGTTCCAAATAATTTTTCCATGGTAATTTATATAGTTAAAAATAAATGTGTTCACTAGTTACGTGAAGAATATTAAAGCAAAAATACGGAGGATTGCAATCTATTTTATGACGCAATACCCTAATGGTGCCGTGGAGAAAAACAGATCATGTGTCTGTGGAAAGCTGGCTACCATGCAGATACTTGCGGGAAAACGATAAACAGTTTCTAGGCAGGAAAGATTTTATCTGGTGAGTTACAGAGTTTTTCCACAACACATACGTTGCAGTGCGGCTTTCTGGCAACACAGGTATGCCGGCCATGGGTACCCAGGACAAGGCATGATCGTGTCCATTTTTTCCGGGGAATGATTTTACAAAGTTCCTGTTCGACTTTATCGGGATCGTTGGCTTTCGCCAGTTCCAGACGGTGGGAGACACGGAAGACATGGGTATCAACAGCCATAGCTGGTTTCCCGAAAACGTTGCCCATAAGCACGCTTGCCGTCTTTCTGCCAACCCCTGGCAGGGTCACGAGGTCTTCCATTGTGTCTGGCACCTTGCCCCCAAATCTTTCAACCAGTTCTTTACCACAGGCAATAATATTTCTCGCCTTGTTTTTGTAAAAACCGGTAGAGCGGATTTCCTGTTCAAAGACGTCTTGTCCCGCAGTGGCGAAATCCTTTGCTGTTTTGTATTTTTTAAAGAGCACCTCAGTTACCTTGTTGACCCGTTCATCCGTGCACTGTGCGGCAAGAATGGTGGCAAAGAGTAATTCCAGAGGATTTTTATACTGTAAGATGAGCTTTGCATTCGGATACGACTTTTCAAGGAGTGACAGGATTTTTTCTACACGTTCTTCCGGCATTTTATAACTCCAAATAGATAATTTTTAGGAAATCATGCAGTATCAGGGATATAATCGGTTTTTCTACTTTATTAAAATCGGGAGTTACGCTCATCCTTATCGATTATTGTGTTGTCTAACGACTGGTGTTAGCCACAAGTGATCAGAACGGATACAGCTCAAGGGCAAAAAAACGAAGTCCGAAAAATACTCCCTCACTTCACAAAATCCTGCCTGTCGGCATGCATGCTTTGTTGACACGAATTAAGGTGCTTCATTTCCTGACGACTTCATTGTGAAGGTTGTCTTTTCTTAATTCCTGCCGGTAATTCATCAAGTGCCAGGCGCTGAGACTGAGGTCACAATAACTTCATCTTTTATGGTGCGTTTTTTACGGAAAAATTATTTTCCATTGAACGTGACAGTAAAGGCTTTTAACATCCGAAAAACAAAGCTGTTACCCCATTTCTGAATTTTGTGAGCATAAAGCTCTTCGTATCAGCTTCCATATCAAAAATACATCGTTTTGTTCAATCCTGCAAGCACTTTTTACCATGGAGGAGGGTGTACGAACATCAAATGATTCAGCTGCGATTGATGAAAAAACTGTACTGTGCTAATTATTTCTACATTTCTTTTTATATATCATAACTTTTTCCCAGCACATTAGTATTTCGAAAAACGCGACATCTCAGATGTTTTATAATTCGGTTCTGGTTCCGAAGCTTTCACCAAGATTATTAAAATTCCGGAATGTCGTTGAAACCAACCCGCTCATTATTTACACTTAAACCGATGAACATTGAATTCTTTCAATCCATCGCTTTATCAGTAGCCAATGAACGCTCTGTGAGTGTTGTTTTTGGTAATATCGTGAATGGGTTGGCTGACAGTCCGGATGTTGTTCTTGCCAGGATTTGGCTTATAGAGCCGGGTGATTTATGCCGTGTCTGTCCCTGGTTGAAAAATTGTCCCGATCAAATGAGATGTCTGCATCTGGTGGCAAGTAACGGACAGTCTCTTCATCGCAAACAGCGATATACCGGGCTGAAAGGTCATTATAAACGCTTTCCCCTTTACACAACTGAATCGTATGACAATACTGCTACTGGGAAAATTGGCTATATTGGTGGAACTGGCAAGGCTATTCTACGAAACGATATCATTGAGAATCCTAACTGGCTGCTGGATCCGGATTGGGCAAAACGGGAAAAAATAGCTAGTTTTGCCGGACAACCACTTGTCTTTCGGGGCGAAACACTTGGTGTGCTGTCGCTTTTCAGCAGAAAGGTCCTGGAGCAATCGCACCTGGTGATGCTCCGAACCTTTGCCTACAATGCTGCGTCTGCAATTGCCAATGCCAGAGCATTTGAAGAAATCGAACAGTTACGCCACCGTCTCGAACTGGAGAATGAATATCTCCGCGACAAGGTGCGGGACGTGGCCGCCTTTGGAAACATCGTGGGACGGAGTCCTGCGTTGGAAAAAATTCTCCGGCAAATCGAGCTGGTAGCGCCCACCGACGCGACCGTGCTAATCCATGGAGAGTCAGGGACGGGAAAAGAACTCATCGCCCTGGCGATTCATCAGAGAAGCAAGCGAAAAAATCAACCCCTCATTAAGGTCAACTGTGCATCCATCCCCCGGGAGCTCTTTGAGAGTGAGTTTTTTGGACATGTAAAGGGCGCATTCACGGGAGCGCTGAGGGACAGGACTGGCAGGTTTCAGCTTGCAGACGGGGGAACACTCTTTCTTGACGAGGTGGGAGATATACCCCTGGAACTGCAAAGCAAATTACTGCGCGTGCTTCAGGAAGGCGAGTTCGAAAGGATTGGCGAGGAGAAGACCCGGCGGGTAAACGTGCGGGTAATTGCAGCGACCAACCGGGACCTGAAAAAGGAAATGGAGGCAAAACGGTTCCGGCACGACCTGTACTTTCGGTTGAGCGCCTTTCCCCTGGAAATCGTTCCCCTCAGAGAAAGGAAGGAAGACATTCCCCTCTTAGCGAAAGAATTTGTAAAGCAGATATGCCAGAGCATGGGGCTGAAGGAATTGCCATTAAAGGAAAAGCATATTCTTCAACTCCAGAACTATGACTGGCCTGGAAATATACGGGAACTGAGAAATGTGATTGAGCGTGCAGTAATCGTGTCGAGAAGTAGTGAGTTGAGATTGGATGTACCGGAAATTCATAGAGAAAATGCCTTACCGATAGTGCCCAATTATGCAAAAAAGATGGAACAATCGGGTGAAATCCTGACGTATGAGGATTTACGAAGGCTGGAAAAGGAAAATATTCTGAATGCGCTCCACAAAACAAATTGGAGGGTGTCAGGCGCTGGCGGCGCAGCGGAACTCCTCGGTATGAAACCTACCACCCTGGCATCTCAAATGAAGGCATTTGGAATTCACAAACGGTCTTAGCCTGCATTTTTCATATAAAAAAAAGAAGCTGCGCGAAATTTGCGCAGCTTCTTTATTGCAAACCACTGCCTTACAAGAAAGCAACGAATTTAAATTAGTGCATCTCTTTCATTGATCTGGCGCCTTTATCATCTTTACCTTCACCATAATGAGGTTTTCCACCATCCTTCATCCCCAGTTCCTTTATCTTCCTGTTGATGTACTCAACTTCTTCAGCAGGAGCATGATGCGTATCCAACCAACCTGGATCAGGACACAGATCGAATATGGTCTTGCCAGGATGATTCTTTACGATGTAAGGACCGGTCAAATGATCAAGCCATTCGCCAGTTTTCCAGTAGCTTTCCGGAACCCAAGTGATGCCAACCTTCTTCTCCAGAGCAGCAAGCCTCCTTGCCTGAGTAGCGTCCTGTTTTATATTAACCAGCCAACGATCCATACCGAATGAACCATCGTTGTAGGTGGCATCGTTCCACGAACCATGCGCCATACCCTTAAAGATGTATGTCTGGAAATATCCAACACTCTCAAAGCACAGCCTTTCTATATCTGAAACGTTCGACATCCTGAACTCGCCAGATTCACCAGCCTTACCTCCAAACGCCGGATCATCATGATAAGCGCCGATCTTCAAACTCCATACGTGCTGACCTGACCAGTCAGGGCACAGATCCTTTGGCATTGGGTCCGCAACACCATCCTTGACAAGATCTGCAGCCACTTGAAATGTTTCGCGATACTTCAAACCAGCATCCTTAACGGCTTCATCCATTGCCTGCAGGTTTTCCCTGGCAAATCTTGGTGAATGACAATCGTCGCACACGGATGCCCAACGGTCTCTCTTCTCTTTCCAGATTGGAGCGCCACGATCCGCCATAGACATACCCATACTGGTATACACCGTGCCAAACCTCTGTACGTTATGATGACCACCCCTCATATGGCAGTACTGGCAGGTTGGACCAACATAGTCTGCATCGGCCAACTTCTTCGTCCAGTCAAACTGTTTTGGATCCCACTTGTTTATCTGATACACCGTACCATGGAGACCAATATCATATGCCTCCCAGTCCCTGTGATCCTTACCCCAATGACACGTCTTGCACTGTTCTGACTTTCTTGCAACCTTTGGATCAAACTGATGCCTCTGGTGGCAAGTGCTGCACCTTTCTTCCGGGCTTGTATGACAGAATGTGCAACCAGCCGTGTCTCCCGGTGGTCTTTCAATTGACCAGGCGCACTCTACCTGGGCAAAGCTCGAACAGGAAGCGTGTGAACCGATACCGCCCTGACCCTGCTCACTGTACTGTGTCTCGTGGCATTCGCTCGTTCCGCATGCCTTTGATGACGGCATGGTCAGCTTCTGATGATTGTTGCCATGGCAGGTATCACAACCGGTTGGGCTTGGTTCAGCCCTTGAATGGGCGCTCTTCTTGTAATCCCTTACGATTCCAGGGGTCATAACTGAATGGCAGGCAATACACTGCTCTAACTGGAACGTACCCTTAATCGGGTTGGAAGGTCTTACCTCATCCCTGTTGTACATATAGTCCGGGATGTAATAACGATAAGCAGGTAATGTCCTCCAGAACTTACTATATTTTCCAGGATACGCTGGCGGATTCTCGTGCTTAGGGTATCCCATATATTTTGCACCCAAGCCTGAAAAGAATACCTTACCGTTATTATCTGGTTCGCCTATTTGCCCATACACTTCGTGTGGTACCCAGTGGGTGATGATTTCTACGGCCTTTGCCTCTTTCGTCATCAGGTTGCCAACCACCCCCATCGCTCCACAACCTAGTAATGCCGACGCTAACGTTACTTTCAAAAATTTACCCATCGCATCCTCCTTTTTCACTTCCTCATAGTGGTATAAAATAACCAACTCTCATGCATTCAACAGAACTTCTATGAAACAAAATGTTTAATAAGCATATTCACGACCTCCTTTCTCTGGCAAATTTTTATACAGCTATGCATATTTTCCCGTGTTTTCGCATAAAACCGGGCAATACTCCTCCGTGGTATCTCTTCTTTGCTTTTCTCACGCAAAAAATATTTGTATCGAAAATAGTATGCCCTGCCAAGCAGATGCAGTATGTTCCCAATACTCAGTACGATAATGACATAAAAAGCCATTGGGAAAAGATACATTGCAAACGGCATCAGAAAGAGAACCGGCGATCTTTTTAACAGATAAAGTGTAGTTGACATTTTTGTCCTCACCTTCTCCAGTCACAAAGACACAACAACCTAAGATAGTTGTGTCTTTGTGACATGGTTGTTTAAGGCCTTCCATTCTGAATAATGGACAAAACCCATTTTCCCGATAACAAGGTATTGTCTTTACTACCTGCGGCATCCCGAGAACTCAGATTTTTTCCTACAAGGCAAGTATCCATGTATATCTTGCCATCGCTGAATTTGCTGTATCTGGATTTAATCAAATCTTCCACGCCGACATCAACCACATTTATTTTCTGGTCGTTGCTGAATTTTACGGCATGGAATACCCTTTCTATTGGCAATGAAATATCTCCCTGAAAAAATTCTGTGAGTTCACAGAAAAATACTGGTTCATCTCTTCTCTTTACATAAAGTATCTTCTTGTCGAGACCGATTGAAGTTATTTCGCCCTCGATTAAGGCATTTTTAGGATCAACCCCCAATCTCCCCTGTTCCCGTTCGCTGCAAAAACGCCGGTTGATATGTCAGCGACAAGGAGCAATGCCATTATCTTTGAAATATGAACCTTCATTGTAAACCCTCTTTGAAAAACGTTTATTGTGTAACGATACATACTGTCACGGTCTTCTGACAATCTTGCAAACCTTCATTCATATTATCAGCCTCCCTTCACAATAACCCTAGAAGATTGAACGGCATTACATCAATTTCTTCTCGTTCTGCATTTTTTAAAAAACAAAATATATGCCAATGCCTTCAAGCATAGCTCAACAACAATGATACCAATTGTTTGTGACTTATAAAACATCGATAAATATACTTACGGAATTTTAAATAATTACGAAAATAAGTATTTATGCTTACGATATTTCGTAACAATGATGGTTGGCAATTTTATGTTTAAAAATTGCGATGTTTTAGCGTAAGCATTCGAATACCACTGTCCTTTTTCTACAAGGATATGTTTCCATGAGGACTTTTTGTCACCCGCTGGCGAGGAATGAAGGGGATGGCTTTTCTCTCTTGATTATATGCGAAAACCGCATTGGCGATACTCCGATAGTGCGTGCGAAGAACTCCGCCTGAGGTAATATCTGTTTCTCCCTGGATTTCTGCCAGGAATTCTCCCGAAAGAATCGTAGGTAAACCATTCTTGACTAAGCTTGTACCTCCTTATCGACCTTTGTGATCATGAGTCAGCGTAGCCAGTCTGCTTGAAGGTGGAGTTCGTAAATCGACAAGGCTATTTCATCACATATTGCGCTGAACGGCAAATGATCCCCTATCTTTTACGACTTTCTGGATTAAGCCTATTGTCCATTTCTCAGTAAAATTTCTACATATTCAATTATGGTATCCTTCGATATAATTGTGTATGATAAATTTCCATCTATTAACAACAAATACATAGCCATGATTCAAGAGAATGAACTTTATAGAAAAATAGCAGATGCCTGTCAGATTGAAACGACTGAGGCATTTCGTCTGCAAAGCCGCATGCATCGATTGCGATGGTTTGGCCGCTTTGACATATGGGTCAAACGGGACGATGAGCTGAGTTTTGGAGTGTCGGGGACCAAGTTGCGCAAACATGCTTCTGTGATACCTTTTTTAAAACAACAAGGGATCGGGGAAGTGGTGGTGATTGGCGGGGCGCATTCGAATAATGTGCTTTCTGCAGCTCAGACGCTTACAGAAAATAATATCAGAATAATCCCCTTTCTTCTCGGCCCGCCACATCGAAAACAGGGGAATGCAAAATTACTCTCGTTGTTTGTTGACGACAATGAGATTCATTGGATTTCACGCTCCCGGTGGGCAGATTGCACAGCCCTGGCAAACAACTACGCAGAGAAAAGAAGGTCTGAAGGAATAAAGATTTTCGTTCTTCCTGAAGGGGCGCATCATCCATTAGCCGTACCAGGCGCTCACAGCCTGCTCGTTGATATCCTTCGCAATGAGAGGGAAGCTGGTGTCCGATTCGATCATATTTTTATCGATGCCGGCACCGGGATGGTTGCACAGTCTTTGCTGGCCGGAGCCGCTGCCCTTGATAGAAAAACCGTATTTCATATCGTAGTACTTGCAGGTTTGTTTGAGGATTTCAAATCGGGATTATCGCAGGTTATTCAATACACCGGGGATGTTATGCAGATTTTTCCTGATTCATTACCTGACTACCATTTGTACTATCCTGTAACCGCCAGGTCTTTTGGAAGTACCAATAGGACTATCCTTAGAGAAATACAGCGTATTGCCAGAGAGGATGGAATTCTAACCGATCCCATATACTCAGCCAAGCTGTTTCTTACGGCGCGGCAAACAATTACCGACAAGCGATTGGAAGGGAATATACTCCTGATTCACACCGGAGGCGGATTGGCCTTAAGTGGTTTTTTAGATCATCCCGTGTTCCATTCTACAGTTGAATAACGCCAGCAGAGAGGAGTAGAGTACCGCCAAAATCTCTATTTTCAAAACGGGGACTTGATTGCAGCTTCCGCCGTGCTGTCGGATAAATGCGATATCCCCCGGGTTGTCTTATACTTGAAAATCGAGCGATTAATAGCTAAAATACTTAATGAGACTATATAATAATAAGAAATTTTACCAATGAAATAAAAAATTTCCTTCGGACAAAAGCAGACAGTATCATGTTATCTTTGAAAATAAAACCGTTGAAGGAGGTGTCGTATGATTGCAGAGATTAGTGTGATTCCTATCGGAAAGGGAATTGATCTCGCCGGCCACGTTGCCAGCATTGTCAAAATCATTGACGAAAGTGGTTTGGAGTACAAGCTCCATGCCATGGGTACGCTCGTCGAAGGGGAAAGTGACCGGGTTTTTGATCTGATCAAGAAATGTCATAACAAGATGTTGGAGCTGTCAGAAAGAGTGTATACTACAGTAAAGATAGATGATCGAAAGGATAAGAAAACAAAGATGCTCGAACATAAAGTATTGGTGGTAGAAAAGGAACTTGGAAAGAGTTTAAAGAAATAAGGATGTCCAAAACTATTGAGCAAAGATTATGAAGAATACCGCTGTGAGACATAAGGTTTTTTTATCGGGCTTGATATGTGTGCTGTTCATTTTATCAAACATTTTTATTAACCATTTACTGGGGGATAATGTTATGCAATCTGCAAAAGGAAAAAAGGCTGTAATGATTATTGCCAGTAATAATTTTCGAGACGAAGAGTTATTAAAACCCAAGGAAGTTTTAGAAAAAAACGGTGTGGCTGTTACCGTCTCTTCTTCCTCGTTAGAAGAATCTACAGGTATGCTGGGAGCAAAAGTAAAACCCGATATCTTATTGAATGACATTCGTGTGGCAGATTATGATGCCATTGTGTTCGTTGGAGGCTCCGGCGCTAACGAATATTGGGACAACCCAACTGCCCATAAGATCGCGAATGATGCAAATAACGCAAAAAAGATTGTAGGGGCAATTTGCATTGCGCCGGTAACGCTTGCAAAGTCCGGTTTGTTAAAGAACAAAAAGGCTACCACCTATTCTTCAACAGTACAAGACATAAAATCTGGTGGTGCAAACTATACTGGCGCCGATGTAGAAAGAGATGGGAACATTATTACCGCCAATGGCCCTACTGCGGCACAAAAATTTGGAGAGACTATTGTCAAAGCGCTCAGTCAATAGATGTATCGCTTAAAAGCACTAAGCATGAACTCACAAAATGAAACAGTTAAGCAGGCTTTGATGTATTGTCACGAGTTTATAAAGCGGAGCCGGACTTGAAGAAGCATATTTTATTATCAGGGAAACCGGGTATAGGAAAGACATCGCTAATTAAAAGGATAATACCTCTGCTAGGAATGGATGCCGGGGGATTTTTTACCGAGGAAATCCGTGTTATGGACAGACGTATGGGTTTCCGGATTGTCACGCTGGATGGTTCGAACGGTATTCTGGCTCATATCGAGTGTAATAGCAATTATAAAGTTGGCAAATATCGGGTCGATCTCGATTCCTTTGAAAAGGTTGCTATACCAGCATTGGAAGATGCTATAAGGAACAAATCCATTGTAGTGATCGATGAAATTGGAACCATGGAACTCTTTTCAATAAAATTCAGGGAATTGGTAAAGAAAATCCTCAACAGCGACAAAACTCTTCTTTGTACAATCAAAGAAAGCGATGATGCCTTTACTGAAGAGATAAAAAGGCGCAATGACGTAACGCTTGTAATGGTAAATTATGACAATAGAGAGACCTTGCCGGAAACGATATTAAAGATGTTACAGAAATAAAAACGTGTTAAAGCACATCCTTCTCAATAAATATCGTAGTGTATTCCGTTAACCATTAGTGACATTTTTGGTAAAAAATACAAATAAAATTAAACCCAGTCAGGGTTTAAAACCCTAACTGGGCTGATTTACGAATTTCGTGTATCGATTTTGTTTTTGACTCGTTCGGATAGATCATCATACTGCTCCTGCAACACCCGGCAACTCGGTCAAATCACGTTGTAGTGCAGTTTCAGGGAAGATCCTGTGAATGAAACTGAGCAGTTCATCCATAAGGACGAAACTCTCCAATAACAGGTAAATAGCCGGCCGCTACATACGGCCGTAACAACCTGCAACTTAAAAAGGAGACCATATAATTCTATGGCACAAAAATACCGAAAACCATACACGTATCGATTCTCTACCACAGTATGCTGGTTTACCCTTGTTTTCCTTCTCCTGACATCATCCGTTATCCCATCCGGAATTGCCGCAGAAAATACCGTCCTCATCGTCCAAAGCCAGCAAATTGCGGCTTATAACGAAATGATAAAGGGTTTCGAAGACGGATGTAAGGGGAAAAATATTTCCATTCAGGCGATTTATGATCTCGAAGGAGATATAGAAGTTGGTAAAAGAATCATCGAAAACATCAAGGACAACAAACCCACGCCCAAGGTTATCTTAGCGGTAGGGGTACTTGCTGCAACTCTTGTTAAGGAACAGTTCCCTCAAGTTCCCATCATATTTTGCATGGTCATCAATTACGAGCGCTTCAATTTGCAGGGAACCAATATTACAGGCATTTCCTCAGAGGCATCGCTGAAAGATCAATTTACTATACTGAAAGAACTTATGGGATCGCATAAAAATATAGGGGTAATTTATGATCCTGTAAAAACCGGAAAAACTATCTTTGAAGCAACCAATCTGGCAGAAATATTTCAATTCAATCTTATTAAGACAGCGGTTTCATCTGAAAAAGAGGTCGAATCCGCCTTAAAAAATATCGTTAACAAAATTGATGCCTTATGGATGATACCCGACAGTACGGTAATTACAAAAAATAGCATCCGTCTTATCTCGAAAATAAGCGTAGAACGCCGCCTGCCAGTATTCTGTACTTCCGAAGCCATTGTAAAAGCAGGAGCGCTGCTTTCCATTCTGCCAAATTATGCCTACACAGGATTTCAGGCATCCCAACTGGCCCAAACACTCTTAAACAGCCCAACGACGACCTCATTGGGCATCAAGATGCCGGATAAATTAAAATTAACCTTAAATACCCGAACGGCGAAGTTGATCGGAATAAATCTATCATCCATTCAAACTTATCCAGATATTGTTCTCTACCCGGAATAATTTTAATTTCAGAATTCCATGTTTAGCATTCGCACGAAACTTATCCTTTTTATGAGTATGCTGATAATCATTATCGGCACACTTAGTTGCCTGTTCTTTTTAATCCATTCAAAATGGCAACAGGAAGAAGTACTCCAAAGATTCGGCACGTCCCTTGTCACGTTACTTGCCCAGGACAACGAAGTCAAATATGCCATACGCTCCTCGCAGCCTGCCTTCCTGGATACGCCCATAAAAAGGGTGCGGGAGCTTGACAGGGAAGATGAAATAAGTTACTTGCGTATATCAAATAACCATGCAGTCATGGTGGAAGAAAAATCGCCGCAGATCAACACGATTACGGAAGAAATCCCCACTATCGGGAAAAACCAACAATGTCCGGAAACGTCGCTCGGCAATTCCATTACAACCACTTCGGGAGAGGTATTTTGTGATTTTTCAGTGCCTGTCCTTGAAATACAGACCTTCTCAGAAGAGGAATTTGCCGCACAAATGTTAGGCGAAGGGAATGTGATCGGGAAAAAGGCGCAACCGATTTTAGGCTTCGTGCAAATCGGTTTATCCCATCACAAATTAGAAGAAAGGATTCATAAGATCATATGGCAAAGCATTATCCCCTTAGGGATATTTATTGTCATTGGAGGGATATTTACTACCTTCTTTCTTACCAGATACCTCGTTTCTCCGTTACGACGCATGGCGAGTATCACCCTTGATATTGCCAGAGGGGATTTCAACCGTACGGTAGAAATTCATTCCAACGATGAGATTGGGCAACTCTCCACGAACTTTAACCAGATGGCCCAATCGCTCAGGGGACTATGCGATGAAAAAGAAAAGATCATGGCGCAGTTACGGGAAAATGTACAACGCCTGTCTCTTGCAAAAACAGAACTGGAAGAGGCACAAGAACGTCTGGTACGCACTGAAAAATTAGCCGCTATTGGAAAACTGGCATCAGGCATTGGGCATGAATTACGAAATCCCCTGGGTGTCATGAGAAACGCACTTTTTATCCTAAAAAAGAGGATAAAGGATACCGATGTGTTAGCCGATAACCAAAAACTAACTCAACTAACGTATATTCTCGAGAAAGAAACAGAGAGAAGTGTGAAAATTGTTAATGACCTCCTTGCCTTTTCAAGGACGACAAAACCTACCGTATCTCTCACAGACATTCGTTCTCTTCTTGAATCTTCTCTCTCAAGACTCGAAATACCGGAAAAAATTAAAAAGGTTATGCAGTTTGAAGATCCCCTGCCCTTGCTATACGTAGACGCAACTCAAATCGAACAGGTATTTATCAACCTTGTCCAGAATGCATGCGATGCCATGCCCACGGGTGGACAATTAACGATTCACGCAGAAAAAGAAAATGACTTTTTAAATGTTACTTTCACAGACACCGGATGCGGGATACCGGACACCATAAAAGATAAAATATTTGAACCCCTGTTCACCACAAAACCAAAAGGACTTGGGTTGGGTTTGGCTGTCAGTTTTAGCATTGTTCAGAAACATGGGGGATGTATTGATCTAAAAAGCAAGGAAGGAGAGGGCTCCACTTTTATCGTTAAATTACCTGTTGCAATTTCCTGACACAACGAAACCGACCGAGACAGAGAACATTTTTCTGAATAGTTACTAAAGGACAATAATGATGTCGAATGAAATATCTGATAAAACCTGCATCATGCTCGCCGATGACGATCTTTCCATGTTACAAACCACTGCTGCGGTGCTGGAAGAAGAAGGATACGATGTCCTGACCTGCGGTGGGGGAAAAGAGGCCATTGATAAATTTCATGATGCCGTTTTTGCCGTGGTGCTGGATATCAACATGCCGGATATGTCGGGACTGGATGTCTTTGAAATTATCAAATCGAAAAATCAATACATCCCTATTATCTTCCATACCGGGTATGATGAAAGAGAAAAAAGAATCGACATCCGCAGGCATTTTCGGCCTCATGCCTATGTGGTAAAGGGCAGCGATCCGGAACAACTCCTCGACACGGTTGCCGGCGCAGTAGAATCGTATAAAAACATTAAAGAAAATATCAGACTGAACGAAACACTCCGGGAACGAAATACTTTGATTGAAGAGTTCAACCGATCTCTGGAGGATAAAGTAAAAAGACAAGTAGAGGAAATCCAGAGGACATTGCGCTTGAAAAGGTTTGTCTCGCCGCAAATTGCTGAAAATATTATCTCGAGCGGCGGCGATAAATACCTGACGAATGCCAGAAAATTATTGACAATATGCTTTTCCGATCTAAAAGGTTTCACGGAGGCATCTGAGCATATGGAGCCTGAGGACACCGTGAACTTATTAAACGAATATTTCGCAGAAATGACAAAAATCATTTTTAATTATGGAGGCACCCTTGACAAATTCATCGGAGACGGAATTCTTGTGTTTTTTGGCGACCCCATTATGGTTGACAATCACGCTGAGAGGGCTGTCAGGATGGCTATTGATATGCGTGAAAAGGTTTGTGAACTGCGTAAACACTGGCTTTTACACGGATGCGACGTTGATATCTATTTTGGAATAAACACCGGATTTGCCACGGTTGGAAATATCGGCTCAGAAATCCAGACGAACTATACAGTTATCGGTCATCAGGTTAACATTGCGCACAGATTGCAGGTGGAAGCAAAGCCAGGCCAAATCCTGATTACTGCACGCACCTTGTCGGAAATAAAAGACATCGTAGAAGCAGAGGAAATTAAAAATGTGAAACTAAAAGGAATTAATAAGCCAGTTACCGTCTATAACATTTTGAGGTGTAAAACATAACAAGTGTACACAACATATATTATTAGAGTACCATGTCATGACAAGAATATATCCTGAGTAATCAGAGGGTGCAAAGTAAATGTGTTTTGGGGAATATACCGGATGTAAAGCTCACGAGGAGTGAGTAAGTTTATGTGTTCATCGGTAATGAATTCCTTGTGATTCGGCAGTTTTACCCCGTAAGTGATTGTTATTCTGAGAACTTGCCGTAGTCAGATCTAAATAAACAACAAAATAATTCTCTTGACAAGGTTTCCTTGTAATATTAGTATGCACGATAATCCTCTTTTTCGTAAGCTTTTTACACCCCCCCTTTGTTTCGGTTAATAGGGGGTTGACCGAGGCTTTGCTGCGTTATGATTTAAAAGCAACACGAAGAAATCGGGGATTTGAATCCATAATAGCCTCTCATCCTTAGAACAGTATAATTCAAGCTGATGGGGTACCTTTTATGGTCAAAAAGATCGCACAGCAAAAATTCTTATTTCAGCTTTTCCTGCCCTTAAGCACTCTATTGATAAGCATCGTTCTTCATTCATCCGCAATCCACGCGGAGGATACAGAATCAACCCTACCCACAACAACCACACCTGACAACAAAAAAAAGTATACACAAGACATGGAAGCTGCATTGGCAGAAGAAGTCTCAACAGAGGCCATCTGGTTTGGCGCCGGAGGAGAAGTATCCATTGCCACGAGACATGAAACTCCTGCCGGCAAGGCGCCCAGCATCGTTACCGTAATTACCGCAGAGGAGATTAAAAATCTCGGATACCGCACCTTTGCGGAAATCTTAAGGACGGTACCAGGATTTGAAATCCTAAAGGACTTCGCCTTCGGAACGGTATATCCCGCGGTTCGCGGTACTGTCAGTTCCGTGCGTATAAGGGTAATGCTCAACGGACATCAGCTAAATAATCCTGCTAGTGGCGGCGCTTTTGATAATTTCGACGATCTTCCTGTAGAAAATATAAAAAGGATAGAAATCTTAAGAGGGCCTGCTTCTGCCGTATACGGGGAAAATGCGCTTCTTGCGGTTATCAATATTATCACCAAAGACACGAAGGATATTGACGGCGTAAGAGTAAGCAGTGGTTACGGAAGTTTTGATACCTATGACGAAAATATCGTCTTCGGTAAAACGTACAGGGAGGTTAGTATCTCTGGAATAGCTCGCTACAGGCAAACCAGTGGATTCGATGGAATGGTTAAAAGCGACTATCAAACAAAACTCGATGACCAGCTTTCCCTTTTTGGTTTTCCTCCGGTTTCAGAAGCTCCGGGCAGGGTAAATGATGCACGGCAAGAATACGATCTCAATATGAAAATGGTTTACAAGGATATCTATGTTGAGGGCTTGTATATCAATAAAAGGAAAGAACCTTTCGTCGGACCTCAGGGCGCCCTCGCTGACGGTTCTCATATTGAAAACGACTATGTGTTTGTTGACACCGGCTATAAAAAAACATTTGAAGAAAACTTTAGTTTTGCGCCCAGAGTTTATTATGACCAGTTTGACGACGACTACTTTTTCAAGTCTTTGCCTGATGGCACGACAATACCCGATGCAAATGGAAAACTGAATACTTTTCCGAACGGTCTCGTCGGAAACGGCAAGGTAATTAACAGGGTTATTGGTACCGAGATTCCATTTGATTATAAATTGTTTGATGGAAATACCATTACCCTGGGATTTGAATATCGATTGATCAATCAATCCAATGTTCAGTATTTAACTAATTTTGATCCGGTTACATTGGACCCATTAGGATCTATCCGGAATATTTCAGACACTTATCCCTTTATGAAGGATTATACCCGAAGGATATGGTCTGTTTATCTGCAGAATACATGGGATATTACCGATACGGTGAATCTCACTGTAGGTGCGAGACACGATCAGTACAGCAATTTTGGCGGTCAAACCAACCCGCGGGCTGGTTTATCATGGGCATTCACGAAAGGCGCCTCGCTGAAATTCCTTTACGGAAAGGCCTTCCGTCCACCCAGCTTTATGGAATTGCTTACTGCCAACCAACCTGCTATTCAGGGGAATAAAGATTTGAATCCGGAAAAAGTCGAAACATTCGAGGTTGGATTAAGTTATCAATTTAATAAACATATTTTCAGCAGCATTAATTATTTCCATAACGAGATCAGTGACCTTATTGTTTTACGCAACCTGCCGGCAGCCAAGACTGTACAACGTTATGAAAACATGAACGCCCGTGTGCAAGGTGTCGAGATGGAGACCAGGGTGGATATTATCAAGGATAACTACATCTTTATGAATTATACTTTTCAGAATCCGGAAGACGCCAGCGGAAATGATTTGCCATTTGTTGCACACCACTATGGTAATTTTGGTATAAATGTGCACTATTGGAAGTATATAAATACCAACCTGAGCACCTTCATTAGCGGAACGCGCTCCAGGGATGAAGGCGACAACAGAGACAATCTGCCCGCTTATGCACTGCTGAATCTTTCAATTATTGCAAAAAAGTTCTTCAAAACTATGGAAATACAGGGAACGGTATTCAATCTGCTTGACAAGGATTACAGCGACCCAGGGCCTACTCAGATAAAAGATGATTTACCAAGGCCGGGAAGGACATTTTTTGTTGGCTTGGGTTACCAGTTTTAGCAAAGGAAATAGTGTTTAGCCAAATTAATATGGTTAATAGAGAAGAATTACTTCCGAATAAAGCCAATCGTAGTTGCCCCCGGTATTCCAAAGAAATTTTAGAATTGCTGGGAATTCATGGCAGAGATTCCGATCGGTTTCTTGAATCACTTCCTTTTTCACTCAACGACATTACTGCTGGCTCAGAAAATGAACTTCAAGCTGTAGGGGAAGGGACGAATAATAATGTGGACCTTCCCATAGCCATTGAACGATCTGACGGTTTCCGCAGCATAAAAAAGCGTGCAGCTTCGGGTGAAACGCCAAAGGGAGTCATGACTGACCTTGAGAAATTCCTGAACGAAAATACCGAAAATGTCTGGGAAAACAGCTGTGTTAGGTTTCCCCGAAGTACCTTATGCCAGTTTGCAAATACGGTATTTACCGTTGACTTGCGCGCCAACAAAAAAGATCCATGTGGCGGTCTGAGAACAGATGCAGACAAGTTTATTTTTCATGAAAATGGTTATTTAGTTAGTTCCAAAAAGACAACACGAGCAGAAGAAATATAAGTAGTAGCCAGCCTATCGAAGAGTTGGTTTTCAGACCGTCGGCGGTTAAATCGATAACAAAACTCATCGAGGTAGGCTTGTAAATGCTTTTTATCGACACCATGGAAAGTGCCTTGAATAAACGCTTTTGCATGGGAAATCAAGATATGCGTCCATTTCAAAACTTTATGGGCTTTCCATCCCTTAACAATCTCTTTGCGATGTTCATATCCTTCTTCCTTCACAACATGGTAACTAGTAAACCCATCCGATCTGATCGTCTGGCCTTCTTTGGCATCCGCCTTAACAATTTCCCTGACGGTGTTGCTACCTACCTTATCCCCTACGGTCATCTTGGCGTAACCCATGCCTTCTCCGCTTGTAGACGCCTCGACGATCACGGAGGTTTTAGAACTACCACGCCCCTGTTTGTCTCCGCCTTCTTTCGCACCACCAAAGAAGGCATTGTCTATCTCTAGTATTCCAGAAAGTTGGTATCTCGAATCCCGATTCTTCATGCCCCGTCGTATCTTTTGAAGCATCGTCCATGCCACCCAGTAACTGACTTCAATCTTTTTAGAAAGAGCGAGGGCGGAAATCCCTCGTTTGTCAGTACTCATAAGAAAAATAGCCCAGAACCACTTCACAAGAGACGTTCTTGTTCCATGCATTACTGTCCCGGCCGTTATGCTTGCCTGATACCCACATCCCTTACACGGGTAGAGATGGCGTTTTGGCAATTTATAGTGGTCCCTCTCTTCGCAATGGGGACATACAAAACCATCAGGCCAGCGAAGCTCAAAAAGTCTCTTTTGACAGTCTTCTTCTGTCTGAAAGTTCTCCTGAAATTTTATAAGACTTGTCTCTTTATAATCTTTTACCACAACTCTCTCCTCCGTATAGTCTTTGAATTATTCGATATCTATTCTAAATTATGCGGAATCTTTCGGAGAGAACTCAGTGACCATTTACTTTTATAAAATATTACTATCGGCCAACAAGGAGAGATTCCCTCCCGTTCATTCCTCCAGAAAAAACAAAAAAAGCTTGTATTCTCCTTCATTAATTGTATATCATCCCTTTTCAAAGGAAAGCTATTTTCTATCATCTTGACTTCTCCTGGGAGTGAAGACCATGCAGAAAGCTTGCTCCGCAACAACAAGTTCGAACAGGACCATCAAATGCCCGGTGCGCTCGACCGCAAATATCCAAATACACCGAAGGAATGGCGCTGGTAATGGGTCTTCCCGCAGGAAAACCGATGGAAGAGTACAAAGACTGGTGAAGAAGGACGGCATCATACCCACGAGACAATTCTTCAGCGGGCAGTCAAGGAAGCCGTCCGCAAGGCGGATGTAGTCAGGCACGCCGGATGCCCACCTTCCGTCACTCCTTTGCCACGCATTTGCTTGAGGCCGGCTATGATATTCGTACCATTCAGGAGCTTCTTGGCCACAAAGACGTCAGCACGACGATGATCTACACCCATGTCTTGAACAAAGGCGGTCACGGTGTCCGAAGTCCCGTTGATAGGCTGTAGGTCGGTTTATACAAACTGTATAAACCGGAATTGGTGATTAGAGAAAAGCATACAAGAGCTTTATAAGAAACAAGTTGCACTGCGTGATAAGAAGCACGGCAACTTCTTATATATATTGAAACAGTCTGTGTTTGCCGTTTTATACAGACTGTATAATTATTGTTCGGCAGGAGGAAATGAATGAACGAGAAGGCAATTCGGGACCGTCTGGTCGATCACGGTACTACATTGTTCAATGCGCCAAAGCAATTCGTTCCATTCACGAAAGTACGTGAGGCTGATGATCTTCTAAATGATCTTACGGCACACCCTCACGCTTTCGTGCTTGCTTGCGTCATGGACCGGCAAATGAAGGCGGAAAAGGCATGGCTTATCCCGTATAAACTGCTCGAAAAAGTACAGGATTTCTCCATGTCTCATCTACATTCCCTTTCCCGAAATGACATCAATCTTCTTATGAAACATCCAGAACCACTTCATCGTTTTGTAGACAAAATGACTGATTGTTTATACTCAGCGGTGCAGAGGATACAGGATACATACGCTGGCAATGCCGCGCTAATCTGGTCAGACAATCCATCCAGCGCGGAAGTCGTATATCGCTTCCTTCAGTTTGATGGAGTTGGTCCGAAGATAGGAACAATGGCGACGAACATTTTAGCTCGTGATTTTAAAGTGCCATTTAATGACTACTCTGCTATAGAAATCTCCGCTGACGTACACATTCGACGCGTGTTCGGTAGGCTGGGACTTTGCAGCCAGAATGCAACTGTTGAGCAGGTTGTTTACAAAGCAAAAGCATTGCACCCCATTTTCCCAGGAATGATGGACCTGCCATGCTGGGAGATAGGGCGAAACTGGTGCAAATCACAGAACCCGAAATGCACGGGATGCTACATGAGCGATTTGTGTCCCACGTCCGTTAGGAGAGCGTGATTGCCGAACAAGCGGATGGAGCCGACTCCTTACAGTCGCGGCTCATCCTTGGCGTTAGGCGCTGAAAGGGGAGAGGAGATATGGAATGGATTGTTGGGCTTCTCATCGCCGGTTTCTTGTATTATTACTTCGTCATGAAGAAAGCCGGAAATCTCAAATTCTTGAAAGTTGCACAGGCGCACCTTGAAGAAGCCTCCGCATTCTTCAAGGGAAATTCCTGCTTTGTGATTTTTGAGAGTAAACCGCCGGGTAGCTATAGAGCAAATTTGCCATCGGGCGAGGGGGATAGTCCTCCGGTTCTTCCATAGGCATCGTCAAATCTGACAATATCATCTTCCCCAAGATATTCGCCATTCTGCACTTCAATGATTTCAAGGGGTATCTTACCGGGATTTTCCAGCCGGTGCATCGTTGATTTTGGAATAAATGCCGATTCGTTTTCATGGATAAAGCTCTCCCTATCGTTGGTGGTCACCTTTGCGATCCCTTTTACCACCACCCAGTGTTCTGACCGGTGATGATGCATTTGCAGGCTGAGCTTTTCGTTCGGATTCACCACGATCCGCTTTATTTTATACCGCGGACCATTTTCAAGTACCGTATAGTATCCCCACGGCCGGTAGGTAGTAACCTGCTCAACGGCCTCGGGTCTCGCATTTTCCTTGAGTTTGTTTACGATGTCCTTTACCTTTTGCGCCTCCCCTTTCTTGGCTATCAGTATGGCATCATCCGTTTCTACCACAAGGCAGTTTTCAAGACCGATGGCGGTAATGAGTCTTTTTTTCCCCATAAGAAAGGAGTCTTTGGTGTTTATTGCCATAACATCGCCTTGCAGTACATTGCCATGCTCATCCTTATCGAGAATATCAAATAAGGCATCCCACGAGCCGACGTCGTTCCAGTATAAATCAAATGGCAACGCCACGACCTTGTCTGATTTTTCCATAACCGCATAGTCAATGGAAATGTTGGGCATTTGCTGAAACTGCGACAACATTTCCTCGTACCCGAGGTGGTATATTTTCAAAATTTCCGGTGCATAGCGCCGAAGTTCCTCCGTCATGGTTCGTATCCGGAAGGCAAACATGCCCGAATTCCAATAATAGTTTCCCTCACGGATATATTGCTTCGCCGTGTCCCGGTCAGGTTTTTCCGCAAATCTTTCCACCTTGAAGAATTTTGTAGCGCCGTCCGTTAACGATTGATCACCGAACTTTAAATAGCCGAAACCAGTCTCCGGCTTGTCCGGTTTTATCCCAAAGGTTACAATATATCCTTTTTGGGCAATCTTTTCTGCATGCCTCATCTGGTCAGCAAATGCCTCCGGAGGTTTTATGATATGATCGGCGGGGGATAAAAATATAATTTCATCCTCCGTACATTTGAGTTTTTCTTTGCAGTATTTCATCCCCAGCGCTATTGCAGGCGCGGTGTTCCTGCTTAAAGGCTCAAGGATCATATGTGCGCTGGAAACAGAACTATCTGTGCGTGGCATGGAATTCAGAGCCGAAGAAACATGAAATTGGTAGTTCCGGTTTGTTATGACAATAACATCCTTTGCTGAAACAGCGCCCAGGAGCCGATCAACGGTTTGTTGCAAAAGGGACATGTTCCCGTTCAATTTCAAAAATTGTTTCGGAAAATTATTTCTGGATAAAGGCCAGAGCCTTTCCCCTCCGCCGCCGGCAAGGATGAATGTCTTCATGACGTGTATCCTTAGGGTTTATTGATAAAACTTTCTTTGTAACACTCTAATTTTTTGAAAAATCCAATAAGAGCAAAATTTATCATGCTCTGTCCGGATTATCTGGTATAAGCAATTTTACTTTTCAGGCATAAGCGTGCAAGCCAAACAGGCCAACATGCGGGCAGATTGTTTGCGACTCTGCTGCACCATGCATTACCCGCGATTACCTAACATCCTTCCCGTATCTTTTCATACAAAGAAAAATCGTGGTTTGTATAGCTAAAGCCCTTGTTCCTAGATGCCTCGATTCCCTCACGGGGTGGTTCCAACCCCAAAATCTTCATGTCGTAATCTACCATAATTTTAACAAGCTCGTCGAACGTTATCCTCGGTTCCCACCGAAGTCTTGTTTTCGCTTTAGTAATGTCCGCTTTTAAATACTCAACCTCTGTTGGTCTGAAGTATTTTTGGTCTATTTCTATAACGATATCTCCTGTATTTATCTTCGTACTCAAGGTTTGGGGGCGGGAGCTAATGATACCCTTTTCATCTTTGCCGCTCCCTTTCCACTCCAGTTCGATACCCGCATAACGGAACGCCTTCTCTACAAACTCCCTCACCGAATAACTATTCCCCGTACCCACCACGTAATCGTCCGGTGAATTCTGCTGGAGCATAAGCCACATCATCTCCACATACTCGGGAGCAAAACCCCAGTCTCTTTTCGCATTCATATTTCCCAGATAGAGTTTTTTCTGGTTTCCGGCAAGGATGTTGGCTAACGCCCTTGTAATCTTTCTCGTTACAAAAGTCTCTCCCCTGCGTGGTGATTCATGGTTAAAAAGTATGCCATTGCAGGCAAACAGGTTGTATCCTTCCCGATAGTTTACCGTTATCCAATATGCATAGAGCTTTGCCGCTGCATAAGGACTCCTTGGATAAAACAACGATTTTTCATGCTGCGGCGGCGGCGTTGCACCAAACATCTCTGATGAAGATGCCTGATAGAACCTGGTTTTTATGCCGCTCCTCCGGATTGCCTCAAGAAGCCGTGTTGTTCCCAAGGCTGATATATCTCCGGTATATTCCGGCATGTCGAAGCTCACCCTTACGTGACTTTGCGCCCCGAGATGATAAATTTCATCCGGCTTGATATTATAAATGAGACTGGTAAATTGTCCGGAATCTGAGAGATCACCATAATGAAGAAACATTTTTGCACCGGGAATATGCGGATCAATATAGAGATGATCAATCCTCCCTGTGTTGAAGGTGCTTGCCCTGCGAATAAGTCCATGCACTTCATAACCCTTCGACAGGAGGAATTCGGCAAGGTACGACCCATCCTGGCCTGTGATACCGGTAATAAATGCACTTTTCATGTCTTTTCTTTACTCCCTCTTATCATAACTTGACTGTAACCGAAGACATAACTTGTCCATTCGTCCCGCGGTTAATATTGAATCACAAATAATCTCCGGATATACCTTTTCAATATTCTATATTTTCATTAAAATACCATCAACAGCTAACAAATTCAACAGACAAAACAATTTAATCAATCCAACTCATTCATCCCGACTTCACATCCACCTGATTTCCTAACTGCGTAGCGACTGGTTTAGCACAGAAATTCTTCAGACAACAGGAGTACCTTTTGTTACAAAAATTCGGCATATTCTGCGCCGGCTTTTACCAAACGGAATCCATGGTCATATTATTCCTGATCCCCATTATTCGCTTTGGTTCTCTGGCAAACACAAAATCATCTTTTTTGACATTTACTTTTAGAAAAATTTTGATAGGCTTATTACTACTTATGGAAAATACTGATACTTTAACACATGTCATAAATCAGGCATTAGATTGTGTTGGCAAAGGCATTATGATACAAGATGCCAGCCGGCGGGTGGTATTCTTCAATCAGGCCTGTGAAGAGATAACAAAATGGTCGCGAGCAGAGGTTATCGGAAAAGATTGCGGCGATATTTTTCTGTGTCATACCTCCACGGGTATGTGTTTGACAGAAAAATTTTGTCCTGGCATGGAAATTTTTCATGGTGGACTTTCCCAGGGTTCAAGGGAACTCCTGATCAGGCGGGGAGACGGAACGGAATCCTGGGTAAAAATGAGCGTTTCCCCTATAAAAAATAAAGAGGGTAAGCAGACGCATATTATTTCTATAATTGAAGACATTAGTAAAATGAAAAAGTATTCGGATGAGGTTCTCAGGTCAAAAACCCTGTCAACACTCGGGGCATTTGCTGCAGAGCTGGCACATGAGGTAAAAAACCCTTTAAATGCCATGAATATCCAGATGACGGTGCTGGAACGGGAAATACACGATGTAAAGAAACTCAACCATGGGGCAAAAAAAGATTTGCTGGAAATTGTTTCAATCGTTCAGAAGGAACTCGATCGTTTAAGCGGATTTGTCGAAGAGTGTTTGCATTTTTCAAAAACGGGAGAACTCAATAAAAGTGCGGTTGATGTGGGTGATATCCTTAACGAGATTACTTCTTTGCTCCTGCCCCAGGCGCAATTATATGGTATCCAAATAAAATCAAAAATAACGAATGGGCTTCCCAAAGTAATGGTAGACAGAGATAAGATAAAGCAGGCAATTTTGAATATCATGATTAACGGTATTGAGGCAATGCCGGATGGGGGTACGTTGCGGGTAAGCACAAAGCGTATCGATCATGAAATATGTATCTCCTGTCAGGACACCGGACACGGGATACCGGAAGAGATCAGGGATAAGATCTTTCACCTGTTTTATACTACAAAAGACGGTGGTACCGGGATGGGGCTTTCCTTTGCACAAAACATTGTTCATGCCCATGGAGGTATAATACGGTTAGAAACCTCATCCGGGGGAAGCAAATTTGTGATCGCGCTCCCCATGAGTTAGTCAGGTGTACGGGGCGCAAAACGAGTAGGAAATTAGGTTGGATTTTAAAAGACAAAAGCTCAAGACTTTTCATCCTCTCTTCTAAATTCCCTCCTGGGAGGAGATAAATGGCACAGTGAAAAACTTTAAAATTTTAAACGTAAGTTAAGCCTTCGGCGACTTTGTTTGCGATTACACGAAGGGGTGAAGCATTTGCTATCTGGCATGGAAAATTGTATTCGAACCTAATATCTGCAAATGTCTCACCCTTACAGCAAAGATTGAAATCCCTTAATATTAACCCATGACAAAACCCAGAATATTGTTAATTGATGACGATAAAGCGGCACTCGACGGCCTGGTGAAGATATTAGCACATGACGGATATCCGGTTGCTGGTGCCCTGTCCGGCTACGAGGCTTTAAATCTCTTCTCCAAAAAAACCTTTGATATTGTCGTTACAGATATGAAGCTGCCTGGCATGGGGGGGTTGTCTCTGATTCATGAACTACGCAAAAAGGATGAACCGGTGGCAATTGTGGTTATCACTGCCTACAGCTCGGTCAAGACTGCTGTAGAGGCTATAAAATGTGGGGCGGACGATTATCTGACGAAACCCGTGAATATTGAAGAGTTAGAGTTGGTATTGGAAAAACTATGGGAGCGCCAGCAGCTCATTGCCCAAAACCGATTGTTAAAGGAGAAATTAAAGGACAAGTACAAATCTTCCGAACTGGTTGGAAGCACCCCACAGATGCACCGTATATTTAAAATGATCGAAGATGTTGCTCCCAGTACAGCCTCAATCCTGATCCTGGGGGAAACAGGGACGGGCAAGGAACTCGTGGCAAATGCTATTCATTATCAAAGCGATAGGACCAGCACGCCTTTCGTAGCCTTGCATTGCGCCGCCTTATCGGAAGGCGTACTGGAAAGCGAGCTCTTTGGCCACGAAAAAGGGGCATTCACGGGTGCTGTTCAATTGAGAAAAGGACGATTTGAAATGGCGGATGGAGGTACGCTCTTTCTGGATGAGGTGGGGGAGATGAGCCTCAAAGTGCAGGTGAAACTGCTTCGCGTTCTGGAGAAAGGTGAATTTGAGCGTGTTGGTGGAGAAAAGACCATAAAGGTAGATGTCAGGCTGATTGCAGCAACCAATCGGGACCTTGAAAAAGAAGTTTCTGAAGGAAGGTTTCGGGAGGATTTGTTTTATCGTTTAAATGTTATAACCATCCACTTGCCACCCTTGAGGGAAAGAAAAGAGGATATTTCCCTTCTTTCTCATTTCTTTATCATTAAATATGCAAAAAAATATAAAAAGGAAATTATGGAATTTACCCCGGAAGCAATGGATGCGCTGTGCGCATATCACTGGCCGGGCAATGTACGAGAACTGGAGAATGTTATTGAGAGAGCTGTTGTGCTTTGTAAAAAGGGCACGATCCCTGTAGACTATTTGCCCAAAAACATTGTTCCAATCAAGGAAGATATGGCAATAATCAAGATTCCTTTGGGTACCTCATTAAAAGAAGCTGAAAAAGAGATCATTCAAAGGACGCTTCTTATGACCCGCAGTAGTAAAAAAGAGGCCGCTAAAATACTGGGAATATCCACGAGAAAGATTGAGTATAAAGTGAAAGAATGGAGTTAGCAGCGAAATTTTTTAAAGCCTTTTTAAACATCACACCACGATTCCCGCAAATTTTTCGTTTTACATTCATTTCCATTAAGCATTTTTTTCTTTTAATCCCTTCTTCAAAAAATATCATTAATTCTAATATTTTTCTAAACAACCACTTATAACTATCGGACGATTATCAATTCTTTGTTGGCATCGTATTTGTTCTTTCGAAAAACGACAAGAATTTTATTATAGCGATACACGCTCGAATTTTTTTATGGTAAGTGTTTTAGATTGAAATGATAAAACCGGATATTTCCCCAGAAAGGAGTTGTGAATGTAATTTAATCTATCTCTTGTAGTTTGAGTGTTACACGGATTTGACACATTTTTATCGAGGTGTCGGATAGTAAAACAACGGATAATTTTAATTGTAAGACAGTGTCATTTTTTAATGAAGGAGCAATTATATACCATGTCAATAATGTCAAATGCTTATATGAAAATGTTTCCGATGGAAGCAGAAAAGAAGATGCCGTCCGGCAAGCGCAATGCCGCTTTGGAAGTTCCCGAATTTAATAAGGCTTGGAATCTTTACAGGGACACGAGCCTGGACATAATGAAACGTTACGAATACATGGCTCAGTGTGTGGACTTTACAGATAAGGACACGGAAGCTATTAAGGAATCAAAAGATATTATAGCTGCAAACCTTAAGGCAATCCTTGATCATATCTACTATGAAAAGCTGATAAACGACCCGTGGTTGTCAAGGTGGTTCAGGGATGATAATGGGAAAATAGCAAAGGAATATGTGGATATCCGCAGGGCAAGACAGCAAAGATTTCTGCTGAAAGTATTAGAATGTAAATGGGATGAAGAGTTCTGGAATTTTGTCCGCTGGGTTGGCGCTGTACATGTGCCGATCTTTGGCTTTGAAGACCTTTACATACCCGTGAGGCTGAATCTCGCTCTTTGGGGTTACATACACCAATATTTGTTTAATCTCTTCGCCAGGGAGCTAAAAAATGATCCGGAGAAGCTGCGCAGGATTACAACCGCCTGGACAAAACTCTTCTGGATTATTATAGATATTTATCATATCGATTATTTTGGGATCTGGATGTAATGAAGTGAATATTTTGATCTAAAAGAATTTTTTGGGTAGTTAAATGCTTATCCCCCCACGCACTTTCTTTCTCGGTGGGGGGAAAGCATTGTGATAGGGAAGGAGGTGAGTAATATGTCTTCAGTCTGGTTTGAGGGTGATTGTATAAAGTGTGCAATGTGCGCCGAGGAGGCGCCGAAAGTTTTTATTTTCGTGGAAAATGTCGGACCACAGGTAAGGACAGAGATTGATATTGCTGCCCATGGCGAAGACATAAAGCGGGCGGCACAGTTCTGCCCAACAGGATGCATAAAGTACAGTTTGTAGCAATTAGGGAGGAAGTATATTATGAAAAACAGGGGATTGATGTCATCTACGGTGAACGCAAAAAGAAAGTTGTCGTTGTGAGCTAAAATGAAACAATTTAGACGCTGGAGATTGCTTCGGGCTGTCGCCCTCGCAATGACACTTGTATGTATACTTATTTATTCCGTTTACTATATGTAAACAGAAATTTCACAAAATGTCATCATCGTCCATTATTTTTGCCATTAAAAACTTTGATATTATTTTAATTTTTATTTCATATCATTTCGATGACAAAGCCAAGATTGCTCCTGGTAGATGATGATAAAAATACACTTGATGGACTGGTAAAGATATTGGCGCGTGATGGATTTTCCGTTTCTGGTGTTCTGTCGGGTTACGAAGCTTTAAATCTCCTCTCTAAGGAAAACTTTGATATCATTTTAACGGACATGAAGCTGCCTGACATCGGTGGATTGTCCCTGATACATGAAGTGCGAAAAAGAAAGACACCAATATCAATCGTGGTTATTACGGCATACAGTTCTGAAAAAATGGCTGCAGAAGTTACAAAATGCGGTGCAGACTATTTCCTTGCAAAACCGGTAAATATTGAAGAGTTAGAGTTAGTACTCGAAAAATTGTGGGTAAGACGACAACCCGTTAATCAAAATCCATTATTAAAGAAATGTAAAGCGCAGTACTAATTCTGCAGTTAGCATTAAGAACGGAAACGTGCACACGCAACTATGATGATCAGGATTTAATCAATATGGCAAACGACGATATCCTGGGTGAACATGACAAGGATTACTCGCGGGAATTCCATCTTGCTTTATAATCTCGGCCGTTCCCGTTCGCGCTGGCGATTGTTCTAACTGCAGGCAACTTGTTTTGCAATTGCCCGGGCACATATCCGACAAACAAGAGGGCGAGCTTCTGCTCTTTCGTGACCTGATGTGTTCCTGAATTATTGGCTTGTAACTATGACTGCCAGGAGATGAACCATGGTGCATTTCCGTGCGTGCGCCGCAGTCAGCCGCTAAATCGTGAAATCTGAGCGGGATTTTCAGAAGTACATCCTCGGCGTTTACACCTGGGTACTCTTGCCCGAAACGATTCAGGTGTTTGTGCGGTTTTGGTATGTATGTTCTTCGAGCAAACGTGTGTACTCATGGGGCACTCCCTGCTCTTTCGGGCAAAGAAGGAGAAACATTTTCCGAGAGCACGGTGAATATGCGACAACAACTTCAGGGGTAATAATTTTTGTCACCGTGTCCTTACATCTATTCTTCTCTCCCGGCCATCCGCACCTAACATCTCTATATTAGACTTCCTGATTATCAGGCTATTTCGCATTCTTTGTCAAAGATTAAGAAAACACCTGAAAGATCTCTAAAATAAGTTAAACTGATCAACATTCTTTGCCTTAATTAGCGCCTGGTATTGTTTTCATTGAACTTCAGTGTAAACAATATTAAAATAACCGTTATGAACGCAATATGAAGGAGCAATGCTCTTATGTTAAAAAAGGGTGTTAAGGGAAATAAGGGATCACTTTACTCGGTATCTGAAGAGGGTAAAGCAGGGCAAAGAAGTTGTAATTACCGACAGAGGTAAACCCGTGGCTCTGCTCGCTCTAATACCCTAAATAACCGGTTTTCAGGAAAAATGAGAACTGGCTGCCAGCAAGGGTCTTCTCTGGCTTCCTCGTAAATAGGGGGAAAAAAGAGCAGGCTACACGGAAAGTCCCTAACAGAGTTCGTGCCGGGGGATAAGGAATTGCTTGAGGTAATTGGAGCAAAGATGTAAAAAATTGAATTTGTAATATTTATCATGAACCTAAAATTTAATGACAATTTGCTTCCGGCGCTTCCCATTATGGAAGACCTCCCTTTGGATAGAATTGTTGGAATTACATCAACCATTCCTATTGAAATCGTCTTTGCCGCCGGCTATTTACCGATAGATCTGAATAATATTTTCATATGCGACGGACATGCATACAAAATGGTGGAAGATGCAGAGTCGGCAGGTATTCCCAGAAACATCTGTGCCTGGATCAAAGGCATCTATTCGGTAGCCAGGAAATACCATATCCGTAAGGTCATTAGCGTAATCCAGGGAGATTGTAGCAATAACCAGGCACTCATGGAGATTCTTCAGTCGGAAGGTATTGAAACCATCCCTTTTGCATATCCACACGACAGGGCGGATAAGAGATTCTTGCATGACCAGTTGGTGCGGCTTGCCAATAATCTGGGCATTGAATACTCAAAGACAGAAGAGATGAAAGAATGTCTGGACGTAATACGGGCAAAGGTACATGAAATTGATAGACTCACCTGGGTTGAAAATACCGTAACGGGTGAAGAAAATCATATCTGGACGGTATCCACCAGCGATATGATGGGGGATTATGCAGTTTTTGAGGAACGTGCAGTAAAATTTTTAAGATCCGTGCAGGAACGTGAACCGATTCAGCACGACCTCCGCATTGGCGTTGTAGGCATACCGCCCATATGCGAAGATCTCTATCCGTTTCTTTCTTCTATTGGCGCCCATGTCGTATTCAATGAGGTACAAAGACAGTTCTCGATGCCTTACCCCACAAAAACCCTTGTCGAGCAGTACAGTCAATATACCTACCCTTACGATATTTTTTCACGACTGGAGGATATGCAACAAGAAATTAAACAAAGGAACATTATAGGGCTTATTCACTATGTCCAAAGTTTCTGTCACCGGCATATCCAGGACAAAATTATCAGGAAGAATATTCAATTACCAATTCTTACCCTTGATTGTGACCGTCCGGGACCTCTCGACGGCGCTATGAAGACCCGTATCGAGGCATTTATCGAAATGCTGAAATACTATGAGTCTGGAATGCCCGTAGAATCAAGGGTTGGAATGTCCTGAAAATTATTTTAGATAGCCTCTTATCTGATCCGGCGCGCTTCGTATTTTATACCGTCCGGATCGGTAATCCGCATACGATTGCGATCGATGAATTCATACCACATGGAGGAAACAGAGCCGGATTCTTCATACATCATCATTTCTCCTTCAGCGCTATCCAATCCTCTTTGCGCCTTATTTCTAGCCCAAGGAATATCCATTTTTCCCCGACGAGTTGAACCTTCACCTTGGGAAAGTATCGTGAAATTAGCGTTCGACCCGATTGTCAGGGTTTTCTTCAGTGGCAGGAATTTATTGTCAGGAGACATCTCCCATACGCCAACCAACTCCGGAATTACTTTTGCCTTGGGCATCAAGCTCTGTATTGCGATCCGCTGACGTTCACGGTTTTGCCGAAACTGGAGATCTGCATAGGAACGTTGTTCCGGGCTCATTCCTTCGTACGGATTCTGCTGCTGTTGTTGCGTACTAACTTGTGCAATAGCCATATTGAGCTGGTTGAGATCATTCCTGAGGTGTTCAGGGATTGTTCTCCCTATTTCGTAGAGGGCACGACTGGCACCCTCAGTATCACCCTTTGCCAAAAGGGACTGGGCAAGATATAACGATGCCTCTGCGGCCGGCGCACCGGCTAGTCCGCCAAAATTCGTGTCGCCTTGCGCATTTCCTACCATAGGAATACCAGCCATGCGTTGCGGCCCCAATCGGGCTGCGGCTGAAAACTGTTCTATCGCCTTATCCTGTTTACCCATAGATGCAAAGAGTTTTCCGGCACGCAGATAGGCTTCTGCGATTAATGTTGCTGCATTTACCGGGGCAATCATCTCTGCTCCTTTTTCGGGCTCCTGATCCGGCAGCATGGCGGTAAACATTTGCCAGGATTCCCAACCCGGCTGCATTCTCGGCTCGTATCTGAGAGACGTAAGATATAGATCAAGCCCCTCCTTCCGCTTTTCAGCCTGTTCAAAAAGATGTGCAAGATGAAAACGTGACTGAATGGCCAGACCGAAATCAAGCGGATTACGCGTTAGAAATGCTCCATTGTTCGCCGAAGGCTCATCGAGGCGAAGGCGCGCTTCTTCCAGCGCCAGTGCAACCCAAAAAGCGGCGATGGACTCTTTGGTTTTGCCTTCCTCTTCCAGGGCCACTCCAAGATAGGCGGGAATCCTGGCGTCAACCGGATCAATCTGACGCGCAGCCGTCAACCTGTCCCGTGTCCCCTGCCAGGCGGTTTTGGTGATTTGGTCCCAGGCCAGACGAAGCATAGGAGCCGCAGTGGTATGGATCATCTGACGGGCAACAGATTGCTGCTCTTCTGCCTTTACATTTTGCCCTGTCTTTGCATAAAGATCCACTAAGGCATCCTGGGCATCCAGAGACTCAGGATACAATTTGACGGCATCCATGAGCGTTTGCTTAGCGGCGTCATAATTGCCTGACCATATATGGAGGTCTGATTGAATAAGATATCTGTCCACCGTGCCCCTGGCTGCCCTGATCGCAGCCTCCATGGCAGCGCGTGCCTTCTCACGCAACCCGGTAGCTGCGGTGTCGAGTTGATCTGCCCGATTCAGATCGGCAGGGGACGGAGGGTAACAGGTTGTTGTCGTAATTTCATATACGCCGTCGTATCGTGTTTCGGTGGAAGTGGAGCTTGTGCACCGTGTTTGTCTCAGGCTCGACGCCTCGGCGGAATACTGATTTGCCCGCATAGACCGAAATTTCGCGTAGAGACGCAGTGCATCAGGATTATTGCCGCCTGACTTCAATGCCTCATCCGCAAACTGCTCCGCCTGGTCGTACCGCCTGAGCATACTCAATGCAATAGCCTTCTGAATCGTAGCTTTTACATGCTTTGGGCTGAGCGCCAAAGCACGGTCGAGAATTTCAATCGCCCGAAGACGCTCCTTTTCCGCTGATTCCTGCCAACGGTAGAAAAGTGTCTCACGCCGGGGCTCAACCGACTCCCCACGATTGTCAGATTCAGACAATATATACTCTGCCAGGCTGGCCAGATCATCAGGGTTCTTGGGATGGGCGCGCACGGCGTCTTCGAGGATGCGGAGTTTATCCTGATACGTTTCGTCATAGCGCAGCCGTTTCTCTCCCATAGTCTTGTGAACTTTGCTAGCAAGGTCAATAAGCTGATCCAGGGGAGCTCCGGTTTGTGCAGCCTGATCCAGGGCAGTTAAAAGTTTATCAGGAGTGCCGTCGGCATGCTGTTTTTTGAGTTCCGCCTCAATAGAAGAACGGGATTTTTTTGTGGATGAAGCGTCTAGTTTGGCGGCAATTTCCAGATCGGCCCGGCTTCTCCTGGCGTCTCCTAATTGGGCTGCTGCCATGGCACGGCCGATGTAGGCAGCGGCAAAGTTTGTGCGGTAAGTGAGCGACAGGGTAAATTCGCGGCGGGCGGTTGCCGGTCTGCCGAGGGAAAGCCAGCTATCCGCAGAGATGTAGAGGACGTCCGGGTCATCAGGATAGGCTGCACGTGCAAAACCAATTTCCCGCAAGGCGGCGTCAAATTGTTTTGCTTCGTGCAATTGTTTCGCGCGGGCAAAATGCGCAGGCGCAAGGTCTGGTCGTTTCAGAAAGCGTTTCGCAAACCAGAGCCCAGCCTTTATCATATTTTCGCGGACGGGGCCGGTTTTTATATTGCCTCCGCTCCGTCGTGCCTTTCCATAAGGATTGGCCATTTCATAATAGACAAACGATGCGTAGGCTGTCGGGTAGTCATCCCGTCCCTGAATCATGTGTCCGGGGATTCCGAATCCTTGCTCCTCCTGGTAACCCTCAAATTCTTCTTCCCTGCCTTGAGAGCTCCGGGGACCTTGAATGCTGTGTTCTGGCATTACCGTTCCGCTCATTGCTTCCGCAATATATGTCCAAAGTTCTGCCTCGCGCCCCTTGCCGCCAAGCTTCTGATATCGCTTAAAATCTTTCATTGCAGGTTGAAACTGCTCCGCCAGGGTCTCAGCGATTCCCCGGGAGAGCACGTAATCCGGATCATCACCACTTGCTTCAAGCGCACGTGACAACGCCGCAACAGCTTCAGGAAACTGACCCTGAGACAAGTCATCAAGCCCTTCAAGATAAGCCATGAGACCAGGGGTTGTCCCTCCGGACGTTGGGACAGCATAAATTTTTAGCGGTAAAAAGCCAAAAAAGATGCTTACCAGAATGATCTTCACGAACGCGTGGAACATGGCAGATCTCCTTTCGAAATATAAAATTTTTATTGCAAATGAACCTTCAAATAAGCTAATTTGTCGGTAAATGAATAAACGGTTAATTAAAGTATATAATTGTCTATTGGCAATTAACAATAAAAATTTTACTATTTGCTAACTGCATACAGCTTACTGATTATTGTACTATGCCACTGGATATCTCAAATCTGGAAAGAAACAAGCCCTTAGCGCCGTACACAACTTACAAAATCGGGGGATTGTCAGATTTTTTTGTTGAAGTCCATACCATTGACGCATTACTCCAGGCTTTATTCGAGGCGCGCCGTAACAATATTCCCTTTTTTTTACTGGGCTGTGGAGCAAATATTTTAGTAACTGACAAGGGGTTTCGGGGGTTGGTCATCCACAATCTGGCAGATACAATATCCTTCTTTAACAACGATATTGTTGTGGCAGAGAGTGGTGCGACGGTTGCAAATCTTATAGAGCAATGCCGGGACCGAGGTTTATCTGGTTTCGAACACTTTGTGGGTATTCCAAGCACAGTCGGTGGCGCCGTGTGGCAAAATCTGCATTTTCTCTCTCCCGACAGACAGCGGATGGTTTTTGTTGAGGAGATTGTCCGTTCCGGTCGTATTTTTACAGAAGAAGGTCATATTTGCACCGTCGGAGTCGATTATTTTCAGTTTGGTTACGACAAGAGTATTTTACAGAAGCGAAAAGACATAGTGCTTGACATCACATTTCAATTGTTGCGGGGGTCAAAAGAAAAAATACAGGCCGTGATGGATACAAATATGGCGTGGCGCAACGACAGGCAGCCGCAATTGTCTGAATTTCCCAGTTGTGGTTCGGTATTTAAGAAAATCAAGGATGTCGGGGCTGGAAGGTTAATAGAACAGGCAGGGCTTAAAGGTGAACGTGTTGGAGAAGCGGAGGTATCGAAAAAACACGCAAATTTTATTATCAATCGGGGCAATGCGACGGCATATGATGTATTACAGTTAATTCAACATGTCCGGAATGAAGTAAAACGGAAATTAGGATATAACTTAGAAATGGAAATTACAATAGTTGGAGAACTGTGAACGGAGGGTCGTGATACTACAATGTTTAAAAGGTTGTGAAGAGAGAGGATAAGAAGTTGGAAGATCCTGAACACCTCATCCTCCCGTCTTCCCAACATATAATTTGCACAATCTCAAAGATTTTTCAGACGAGCATGGTCTGAAACCTCATAATTATGCATTAACCGACTTTTACGGAAATCTGTTTCGGTTTTACTTCTTCTTTTTTTTGCATAGTAATCTCCAGCACCCCGTTCTTGCACTCTGCCGTTACTTTATTGGTATCTACAGAGGCAGGAAGGTCAATGGAACGCGAAAAACTTCCATACCGTCTTTCCATTCGGTAAAAGTTTTTTCCTTTTTCCTCTTTCTCTTCCTTCTTTTCACCTTTGATCATCAAGGTATCACCCTGTATCGAAATGTCTATCTCTTTCGGATCCATACCGGGGATTTCTGCCTTTACGGTAACCTTATCAGCCGTTTCCGAGAGATCAATTGGCGGCGCCCATGTGCCAGCCATGCCGAAATCAGGCAACTCTCCGCCCTTGAAAAACCGGTCAAACATCCGGTTCATTTCCTCCTGTATGGAGGAAATGGTTGGCAATTGCGTCCATTTTATCAATTCTTTAGCCATAATCAGCTCCTTTCAATAATTTAGATAAATAAATAAAATACATTTTTAATTATCAACTAGCATAACAATCGCCTAGCAGTTTTTGTTCCAAAACTTTTATTTTTAGAAAATAGGATATAACAAACAATTATTACAATAGTTACATACGTTCAAGTTGTTTGTTTTACAAAAGTAATTGCTGTCATTATGACAGTGTAGTATTTAAAAAAATGGCATTGTTGCATTTTAAAATAATTTTTTAATTTACTTGAATTTTTGAGAAAGATTTTGTTATTATGCTTTCTTATGGAAATTAACAGAAATACTATTATCAAAGATCTCATAGAAACACATCCTGAAACCCTTGCGGTATTCAGAAAATATAATTTGGTTATTGCAGGGGGTGTTCGTGGACCAAATGAGCCAATTGCTTTTTTTGCCAAAGCCCATGAAGTTGATTATGATACACTTGTTAAGGAACTGAACGAGGCTATTGAAAAGGGTGGAGGAGAGCGGATTGAAATCCCAAAACTCGAAGAGGACAAGATTTATGAGAAGTTTGTCAAAACAGCCATTATTTTAACTCTTACGGTAGGGGTGGCTTTTGGCGCCATTATACTGAGTTACATTGCTATTAAGTTAGATTTTAATTCAATTTATTATGCGCTCATTCAGGCACATGGCCATGCACAGATATTTGGGTGGGTGGGGCTCTGCATTATGGGCTTTGCTTTGTATGTCATACCGAGAGTAAAAAACACCGAACTCAAGAATAAGAATCTGGTAAACGTCTGTTATTGGTTTATTATTGCGGGTATCACTCTGAGGATTATATTACAACCTTTGCCTGTCCGTGCCATTAGACTTTTACTCCCCGTATCCGCCATTTTTGAGATCATTTCAATTTGTCTTTTTACATTTATTATCTTGCAGACCATACTTTCCAGCAAAGAAAAGGTTGGCATCTTTGACAAATTTTTCAAGGCAGGAATTGTTTGGTTTCTTGTATCGACGTTCATAAATTTTGGAATGATGTGGTATTTATATAAACATGCTATATACGAAATTCCCAAGAACGTTTTTAGCCCTTTCGTGCATCTTTACCTCTTCGGTTTTGTATTCATGTTTATTTTTGCCGTTAACATCAGGACGGTATTTGCCTTTCTTGACATCAAGCCTGTCAGAGAAAAAGCGGTTAATTTGACGTTTTGGATTATGAATATATCAGTCCCGGTTTATTTTATTAGTCATATGCTTGCGGACCGCAATATCGTAGCACTCAGGCTTTCGCAATTTATCGTATTTCCTATAGCTTTTGCTATTATCGTGTTCATTTATGGATTGCGTATTTTTGAAAGATCCACCAGAGAACTTCACGACGTAGTTATGGACAGGAGTTACGCAAAGACTATACGTACTGCTTACATCTGGCTCATTGTTACCATTATTATTTTACTCGTGATGCCATTCCTGGGGCATGGTTCTGAATTACAAAGAAGATTTCACGGGTCGCTCAATCATGCCGTTACTGTGGGCTTTATTACCATGATGATTATTGGCTATGCATCAAAAATGATTCCCACCTTTAAAGGGATCGATATGCATAGCGTAAAGTTGTCAAACCTGACCTTTATTCTGCTAAATATCGGTTGTTTCTTTCGGGTATTTTCCCAAATCCTGGTAGGAATCAACGAGAAACCTCTATTTTATGCAGTTATGGGAACTTCTGGTTGGATAGAACTAGCGGCATTAAGTATTTTTGGTTATAATTTGTGGAAGACCATGAACACCACACAGGAGACTAAATCACCGGTAATGCAAAAGATAACGGTGGTTACAAAGGATACGAAGGTCTTTGACATCGTGGATCAGCATCCGGAAACCCTTCAAGTGTTTCTCGACTTTGGTTTTAGTCAGATGGCTAACCCTGTTATGCGGAACACAATGGGTCGTGTTGCAAGCATAGAAATGGCAACCAAGATGCACAACGTAGATATGGACAAATTCCTCAAGGCACTTAACGACAAGATTGTTTCAAAGAAGTGAAAATTTTTTAAGTATTTGCTTAATGTGATCAGTGTCGCAAATGCAACCCGTAGCTTAATTCTCCATAAAAGAAGTCACTGAAATCTAAGCCATAGTGATCCTCTCCAGGCTCATTTTTTTCTCGATCTTGTACATGCTCTGTATTTTCATTTCATTCAAATCATCTGTACCCACATAAAGTCCTCTCTGTCAAAACTGATAACCTCGAAAATTCTGTTTGAAGCGACCGCATTTTTTAAATACAATCATTGTGCTTTACAGAAGGGACTATCCCGAAGTATGGAATACCTGAAATAGCTTGAAACAGCACCTTTGTGAGCCGAAATACACGTAGAGAAGTTTTTACCTATGCGAATACATCAGGGTAATCCGTATGCCAAGTTTTCTGTTTTCAGACGTATCGGACTCCGTTTTCATAGATATTCTCTTTTTCACTTTACATGAAACTATAAAAACCGTAATACATGCAAGTGCATTGTGAGGGAGTCAACGCGAGGCAATCGCCAGTGTTTGGATTACTTGTGTAGTTTACACGGAGCAATGCGAATGTGCTTGCATGATGACTTTCTTTTTGCATTCATGATATATGGCTCCAAGCTTCCCCTGCTGCCAAAATCTCTTTCTCGGTCTTCCCTCCAATGTCCTTTGGACATTTTATTCATGAATCGAATAGGTGAGCTCTTTTACATAGGGATCATTTTTTTGCCGTATTTTACCCTTTAATCGTAAATGCTCAATGCCTTTCATGAATATTCCTTTTTGGCATTGCATTGTTCTCTCTGGATTTATTCACGTATATCTCTGCATTCAATTTACCAGTATAGAGACCTTTCTCATTGACTTATAAACATAAGTGATATAAGATTATTATCTTCTTATTCAAAATTCCTGTAGCCTGTGGAAAGTATTTATGAAAAATGTAGAAATAATTAATAAAAAACCTGTGCTTACCGGGCTTATGGACTACGAAAAAACCTATAAGGAATTTTCGTGGGAAACCATTAAAAAAGAATTGTCGTTAACGGATAATTCCACAAATAAGGTAAACATTGCCTACTATGCCATTGACAAAAATGCCCAAACCTGGCGAAAAAATAAGGTTGCGTTGTATTGGGAGGGTGCTGATGGTACGTGTCAGAAGTACACTTTTTTGGAATTGAAAAAACTCTCGGACAGGTGTGCGAATATGTTGCGGTCGCTTGGTGTGAAAAAAGGCGACCGGGTCTTCATATTTCTGCCTCGTTTACCAGAACTCTATGTCAGTCTGATAGCAATTGCGAAGCTTGGCGCCATTGCGGGACCTATGTTCTCAGCCTTTGGCCCTGACGCCGTCCGTGACCGTTTGCAAAACAGTGAGGCAAAGGTATTGATTACGACCCCTGAATTGAAAGAGCGTGTCGATACGGTATTATGGGAATTGCCAAAGCTAGAGCGTATCATATTAGTCAATAACAAAGAGGAATACGAATTGGAAGACAGGGATGTGTGTTATACAACGTTAATGCAAGACGCCACCGACACGTTTGGGATGGAATGGGTGGAGATGGAAGATCCATTCTATATTCTGTACACATCTGGAACAACAGGAAAATCGAAAGGGATAACCCACGTTCATAATGATATGATTTCACAGTATATTACTACCAAATGGGTGCTGGACTTGAGGGATGACGATGTCTACTGGTGTACGGCAGACCCGGGCTGGGTAACGGGAACAGTATACGGATTGTGGGGGCCGTGGCTGAACGGTATTTCTTCTTATGTCTTTGATGGCCGGTTTGATGCTGCAAAATGGTATGAGATTATTCAGACATATAAAATCACCGTATGGTATACCGCTCCTACGGCACTACGGATGCTTATGAAGTCAGGTGATGACCTTGTAAAAAACTATGATTTGAGCAGTTTAAGGTATATCTGCAGCGTTGGAGAACCCCTTAACCCGGAGGTAATCCGATGGGGTCTGAAAGTTTACGGTTTGCCAATTCATGATACCTGGTGGCAGACGGAAACGGGAGCCATTACGATTGCAAATTATCCGTGTTTACCGATAAAACCGGGTTCTATGGGAAAGCCCTTTCCGGGTACCAGGGCAACTATTATTGATGGCAAAGGGAATGAGTTGCCGGCAGGACAACATGGGCTTTTGGCATTACAGCCAGGGTGGCCTTCTATGTTAAGGGCAGTGTGGGGTGATGAAAAGCGGTACCAAGAATATTTCAGCATTAACGGATGGTATGCAACGGGCGATACGGCTTACAAGGATGAGGATGGCTATTTCTGGTTTGTCGGGAGGGCTGATGATGTGATCAATACGTCTGGACACCGGGTGGGGCCATTTGAGATAGAAAGTGCCCTTCTGGAACATAGGGCCGTAGCCGAAGCTGGTGTAATTGGTAAACCCGATGCGGAAAGAGGAGAAATTGTCAAGGCTTTTGTGGTGCTCAGGGAAGGTTTTAAGACTTCCGGGGAATTAGAAGAAGAGATAAAAATATTTATAAAACATCGTCTGGCGGCGCATGCATACCCAAGAGAAATAGAGTTTTGCGCCAATTTGCCAAAGACCCGCAGCGGTAAAATTATGCGTCGTTTATTAAAAGCAAGAGATCTTGGATTACCAACGGGAGACATCTCCACGCTTGAAGATTAGGCGGAATCTAACAGTTTCTTCGTTTTAAAAACGGCAATAGGTGAGAATGTCTTTATGCTCGCATGTGGGGGGGCAGTTCATGAATTATTCTTTAGTGCATGACATATGACTGGTTCCTGGAATTTTTTAAAAAACTATTTGTTACGACTGACCAATATCATGAAAAATTGTAGTTTTCTGAAAATATGTTTGTTCCGATTTTATGTTTGCACGCTACTTGAACAGGTATGGGTGTTCCTGCCCTTTCTTAAGAAATGAAATGCTGAATACGATATTTTTCATTGCGCAGTTCAGCCGCAACCAAGTTCCCTCTAGCAAAAAAGAATTTAGGGGTATGGTAAAAGTGTTGCGCAAAATTTTTTTTACACAATAATAATAAGGAGAAAGATCAATGGAGCAGACAAAATTTAATAAGTCTTTTTTTAACTCTGTGGAGCCGATCAAGATTAAAGACCCACTTGCCATAGCACTGGGTGCAATGGATAAAAATGAGGTGTTTGTGTTTACGTATACCGATGCAGTAAAACTTGCCGGACACTCATGCCCTGCAGTTTCTGGAGCATATAAATTAACACAACTGGCACTGAAAAGTTTATATGGAAACGAAATTCCTGTAAGGGGACAAATAAAAGTGACGTTCAAAGAAGAAATTGATCATAAGGTAAATGGTCCGATATCACAGGTTGTTACGTTAATTACAGGCGCTGCGGGCGAAGTGGGATTTAAAGGACTGGGAGGCGGCAGATATAGCAGGCACAATTTACTTTCTTTTGATGAAACAAAACATACGGATGAAGACGCTGTCTGCTCGGTGATATTTGAGAGAATGGATAATAACAAAAGGATTGAGATTTCATACCGCAATTATATGCTCCCTGTAAATCCGAAAATGGGTGATTTAATGCCGTTGGCGGTGACTGGGAAGGGGAGCGATGCTGAGATTAAAGAATTTGGAGAACTATGGCATGAAAGGGTTAAGGCCGTGTTGATGAATCCACCGCAGGGGATGTTTGTAATCAAGGAATTAAGCTGAGCCTCAGAAGTGAACAAGAAAAACCCGGAGACAAAAAACCTGAGATGAGATCTCGTTTGCAGGTAAATTGTTTTGCATGCAATTCATGCGGAGAACTTGTTGTGTAAATTTATCCATGCGAGAGAAAATAGGAACTTTGAAATGGGATTGATGCAAATATATATCTTGACGAAGAAACATTAAGCTGTATAATGTTACTATTTATTGACTAAAGGATGATAGTTCATAATACTACCTGTGGTGAAAGGGGGTGGAGCGGAAGGGGAAATTAGAAGGGGACAGTATACGGTATTTATATTAAGATTTTAAGACAGTAAAATCAAGTCTATCGAAGAAAGGAGAGAGGTGTTATGTTTAAGAAGGTATTTGCAGGGTTTCTGGGTATTGCATTAGTTGCAGGGATTGGCATGGCAAAGGCTCAAGCGTATCAGGTAAAACCTGCCAAATTATGGGTTACGGCAATTGCTATTGGCACGCCTATTGAGGGAGCGGAAATTAAGGTAGGGGATAATACGTGTACAACCGGTAAGAACGGCACCTGTGTATTCGAATTGAAACCAGGGTCCTATGAAATAACCGTACACGAGCACGGTGGTGCAAGTGCTCACACAGAAATTAGTCTTCAGGAGAGAGATATTCGGTTTATTTCCCTGGATTTGGGTGCCAAAGCGCTTCATCCAAGCGGACACCACTAAATTGTGGTAAGGAACTGAAACATCCCTTGAAGTTTATTGATAAAGGCAGTTGTTAAGTAAAAATTTACAACTGCCTTTTTTATTATTGAAAATGGCCAAATTGATTTGTTGTTTGTTAATGATTGTCGAGTAGGAGTATTTTTTTGACTTCACCTTTTATAGGAATATAAATGTTCTTTTTTGGAATTATCTGCATGGTAGTAAATGGTTTTGTTGGTTAACGTATAGTACCTAGAGGTTATTGTAAGATTATTATAAACAGTGATTTAACTAAACACGCCTTTTTAAAGACGCCAGGATGGTTTAAAATCTTTCCATAAAATTTACGCTGGTTTTTTGACGAAAATATTCACCTTTCCTCATTTTTCTTGTCTTTCTATCATTTTTAACCATTCTGAGTATACTATCTTCCGGCCGTACGGTTTTCGTATTTTTTAAAGCTGCCTCTTTCAGCTTTTTGTGCTCTTTTTGCGCTCTCTACTGAAGAGCACTCCTCAGCTTTTGTATGATTCATTGTGCCACCTCTACTTCTTTAGCTTAAGGGATTCGATAAGAGGAAGGTATGTTCTGATTTCATGAGTTTTCTATAAAAAATGTCGGGCTATTCATACTCAAAATGTTTCTTTGTATGTAAAACCAAGAGACTCGCTTTAGTCACAACAAATGCTTCGCAGAATAGCAGTAAAAATGTAACTATTCAGCGTACTTTCGCTCACAAACACTATGAGTGTACAAAATATTGATTCTGTAATCCCGAAGGGATGTCATTATTATAGCATATCGTTATGTAGTGACGATTAACCCTGTAGGGGCGGCATGGTATCATTATTTTCTTGATATTTCACCCCTACGAGGTTGAATGTAATGTTATCGTGCGTTTTTCTCTCTCTATAATCATGTCATCCCTTCGGGATTTTCCCGTCTGCCCGTTTTCCCTATCGGCTCCTAACTATTCTGAGAAAATATTCTCTCTCACCATCCGTTTCGCTGAATAGTTACGTAAAAATAGGGTTAAATTTAGGACGATTGGCGATGTTTTTTAAACCTTGTTTGTTTTAGTGCTAGCCGGAGAAATTTTTCCCGTCTTGTGTTTTGAGACTTTATCAGTAATATTATTATAACCTTTTTAGAAAACCGTTGAAGACGAGTCTGATTTCTGATACGAACAAAGCAGAAAAAATACTGATTCTCTGCCCGACTGGGAGGTGGAGCACGAAAAGCGGGAGTCGACCCAGACGGGGTAAATCTCGCCCATATTTTTACTGGAAATATCAAAATCATCTTTGGAAGGAAGAGGCTCGTTTGGGCATTATGTCAGGAGGATCTGTGTGGCATTGATAAGCTTGCAGGATGTAACAATGGGCTTTGGAAGGCCAGCGTTGGTCGAGCATGCAAATTTGCAGATAGAACGGAATGAAAGGGTGTGTCTTCTGGGCCGCAATGGAACTGGTAAGTCGACCCTGCTCAAGCTGATCAACGGAGACCTGATACCCGATTCCGGTGAAATCGTCCGGCAAAAGGGGCTGCATACCGCCTGTCTTTCCCAGGAAATTCCCGGAGAATTGCACGGTACGGTATTCGATATCGTATCTGCCGGGTTTGAGATGCGGGTACGTGGCGTATCTCCGCAAGATATTGCTCATGAACCGAAAAAGCGCCATCGGGTAGAAAAGATAATTTCACGGATGCAACTAGATGCCGGCGTCGAATTTAATACCCTTTCCGCCGGTCTCAAACGCCGGGCGCTGCTTGCCAGAGGGTTGGTGTGTGACCCTGATATTCTGCTGCTCGATGAGCCGACCAATCATTTAGACGTCGATTCGATTGCCTGGCTGGAGGAGTTTCTCCTGCGGTATGGAGGAACGCTGCTCTTCGTTACCCATGACCGTACGTTTCTGAAAAAACTGGCCACTCGCATTCTTGAGCTTGATCGGGGTTATCTGACGAGCTGGGCGTGTGATTATGAGACCTTTCTTGAACGCAAACAGGCAGTCCTCGATGCCGAAGAGAGTCAGCAGGCCGTTTTTGACAAGAAACTGGCGCAGGAAGAGATATGGATCCGGCAGGGCATCAAGGCGCGTCGTACCAGGAATGAAGGGCGGGTACGGGCGCTGGAAGATATGCGCAGGGCCCGGCGGGAAAGACGTCAGGTCATGGGCACCGTGCGCATGCAAACTCAGGAGGCCGAACGTTCCGGTGCACTCGTGATAAAGGTTGAAGATGCCTCCTATAGCTATGATGCCAAACCGGTTGTCAGTGGTTTTTCCGCAGCAATTATGCGGGGTGACAAGATCGGGATTATTGGTCCTAATGGCGCGGGTAAGACTACACTTCTGAAACTTCTGCTGGGAGAACTGACTCCACAACAAGGCAGCGTGCGTCATGGTACTCGACTCAACATTACCTATTTCGACCAGCTTCGCGCTCAACTGAAAGAGGATAAATCGGTTTTTGATAATATAGGGGACGGGAACGACGTCATTATCTTTAACGGCAAGCCACGGCATGTTATCAGCTATTTGCAGGATTTTCTCTTCGCTCCCGATCGGGTACGGATTCCCGTGAATGCCCTTTCGGGCGGAGAGCGCAACCGCCTCCTCCTGGCGCGACTTTTTGCGAGACCTTCCAACGTCCTCGTGATGGACGAACCTACAAACGATCTTGACTTAGAGACACTGGAGTTTTTAGAGGAACTGCTTTTGGACTATCAGGGCACACTCCTCCTTGTAAGCCACGACCGCACTTTCCTTAATAATGTAGTAACCAGCGTTTTTGTGTTCGAAGGGAAAGGAAAGCTGAGTGAGTATATTGGCGGGTATGACGATTGGCAACGCCAGCGTGAGGAAAAAAGGAACGACGTTAGGGAAAAAATGCCGGCAAAGACGGAACCGGTGCGTAAACAACGTGAGCGCCCCCGCAAGCTTACCTTTAAGGAGCAACGTGAACTCGAGGCCTTGCCACAACGTATTGAAGATATAGAAACGGAACAACAGCAACTGTATCAGGCCATGAGCGACCCCCTGTTTTTTCAAAAGGGGAAAGATGAGATCACGAATATTAAGGCCAGGGTGTCATCACTGGACGGCGAATTGGCAGAAGCCTATCAACGATGGGAGGATTTGGAAGGCTTACAGGAACCGTAACTTTTTGATATTGCAAAATATCAACTCATTTGTATAATCAAAAATCGCAACAATTCTTTTGACAGCGTAATTTATATGGGCATCTTTTTTGGAGTTTAACCTATGATCTGGAAAAACTGCACGTCATTTCCTTACGGGTGAGTGCACTTACCGAAGTGGCGGCGCCATTTCCAGGTTAAGTGGACAAGGTATAGACTCTTAAAGGATTACCTGTAGCTCCTTCACGAAAAAATGCAAGGGTCACTTCTCTCTTGCAAGGTAGTTCATCATCCGATAAGAAATCCCAGCCTCGTCTATTCCAGTTTCATCCTGCCCGGAAGAGGTACCGTCCCTTCATCCAATAGTTGATTGGATAATCCGTCTCCGCAGAGACACAGATTCCCGTAGTTATACGCAGAACAAGGGTGAATTGTGTTCTCCCTTACTGCATTTCTCTGTAAACACGGTGTCTCCTGTGGCTAACTTAACAGACTTATTTAAAATGGAGGATGTAATCTATGGTATCTTTATTGATCGATGGGAAAAAAGTGGAGGCAGAGCCTTCTCAAACGATTTTGCAGGCGGCACAAAAACTGGGGATTCATATCCCAACTCTGTGCCACGACCCGCGTCTAGCTCCTTCCGGGGCATGCCGGATGTGTGTGGTAGAGGTAGAGGGCGCACGGTCGCTGGTGGCCTCCTGTGCAACCCTTGTCTCAGAGGGTATGAAGGTCTCTACCCGGAGCGAATCTGTGACGCGTGCAAGAAAACTCAATCTGGAACTTATCTGGTCTGATCATCCCAACGACTGTCTGACGTGCGATAAAACGGGCGAATGTCAGCTCCAGAACTTCATGTACGAATGCGAGGTAAAGACCTCGCGGTTTGCGGAACAGAATCCTCCCCCAAGACCTGACGATTCAAATCCCGGGATTTATCGGGATATGAACAAATGTATTCTTTGCGGAAAATGCGTCAGGATCTGTGATGAGGTTCAGGATCAGCATATCTGGGCATTTTCAAACCGGGGAATGCAAACCTCAATCGCCACGGCCTTTGAAAAACCCTTAAAAGACGCCGGTTGTGTATTTTGCGGACACTGCGTCTCTGTATGTCCGGTAGGCGCACTTATGGACAAACCCGCTGCAAAAAAGGGACGCCCCTGGGAAACCAAGAAAGTACGTACGGTCTGCTGTTACTGTGGGGTGGGATGCAGTCTTATGCTTCATGTAAAGGGGGGTGAAATTCTGAAGGTAACAGCCGATGTGTACTCACCTCCCAATTATGGCAGTTTGTGTGTAAAGGGAAGATATGGATACGAGTTTTACAAGAGTCCGGACCGTTTAACGTCCCCTTTGATCCGGGATCGTATTGATCAACCCTTCCGTGAAGCAAGCTGGGATGAGGCAATCAACCTTGTAGCCAGGAAGTTTATGGAAATCAAGCGGGAATACGGGCCGGATGCTTTTGGATGCCTTAGCTCTTCAAGGGGCACAAACGAAGAAAATTTTCTGGCTCAAAAATTTGCCCGTGCCGTAATGGGGACCAACAACATGGATAATTGCGCCCGAGTGTGCCATGCTCCTTCGGTAACGGGTCTCCGGGCATCGTTGGGAAGCGGAGCCGCCACAAATTCACTGGCCGATATAGAAGGTGCTGAGGTGCTCATTGTCAGCGGTTCCAATACCACGGAGGCCCATCCGGTCGCAGCCTTGAAAATCAAGAAAGCGGTACGGCAGAACGGGGCAAAGCTCATCGTAATTGATCCACGGGAGATAGAACTCGTCCAGTACGCAACCGTATGGCTCCGTTTAAAACCGGGCACCAACGTAGCCCTGATCAATGGTCTGCTGCACGTCATTTTAAAGGAGGGGTTGGAAAACAAGGAATTTATCCGGCAGCGCACCGAAAATATCGATATGCTGCAGCAGGTCGTGGCACAGTACACGCCGGAAAGGACGGAAGAAATTACGGGCGTTCCTCAGAAAGATATTGTCAGGGCTGCCAGAATCTACGCAGGTACAAGGAAGGGTATGATTGTCTATGGCTTGGGAATGACCGAACATAAGGCAGGCTCGCATGGTGTGATGTCACTGGCGAACCTGGCATTGATTACCGGCAACGTGGGTAGACCTAATACCGGGATCAATCCGCTTCGCGGGCAGAACAACGTTCAGGGTTCATGCGACATGGGAGCGTTGCCGGACGTCTACACCTGTTATCAAAAGGTAGATGATCCTGTTGCCAATAAAAAATTTTCTGAGGCATGGGGTTGTCCGCTTCCGGAAAAACCAGGACTAAAGGAACCTCAAATGTACCGGGAAGCCCTCGCAGGAAAACTCAAAGCAATGTACATTATCGGATACGACCCGGCTTCAACACAGGCAAATATAAATCATGTGCGGTCTGCTATGAAAAAACTTGATTTCCTCGTTGTGCAGGAGCTTTTTATGACGGAAACGGCAAAATTGGCCCATGTGATACTCCCCGCCGGCTGTTTTTTTGAAAAGGATGGCACCTTTACCAACGCCGAAAGAAGGGTCAGACGGCTCAATCAGGCCATTCCACTGCCCAAGGGGACAAAGCACGACTGGGAGATTATCTGCCTGATTGCCAGCGCCATGGGTTACTCCATGCAGTATCATCATCCAGGTGAAATTATGGATGAAATAGCCAAACTTACTCCGGAATTTGCAGGAATTGATTTTAAGCGGCTCGAAGGTGATGGTCTGGTGTGGCCTGTCTGGGATAAGAATCACCCCGGCACGCCTATTTTACATCAAGACACATTCACCAGGGGAAAGGGGAGATTTAATGATCTTTTGTATACCCCTTCGGAGGAATTGCCCGATAGTGACTATCCATTGTATCTGACCACGGGTCGCCGTCTTTACCATTATAACAACGGCTCGATGTCACTGCGAAACCCGGAGATTTATTCGATCAGTTCGGAAGAATTTATGGAAATCCATCCTGACGAAGCTGAAAGACTGGGTATAGAAACGGGGGATACCGTACGGGTGAGATCCCGGCGTGGTTCTTTGGAAGTGAAGGCGAACGTTACGGCAAAGTCCCTGCCTGGATGTGTATTCCTGTCCTTCCATTTCCCGGAGACCCCGACGAACGTTCTGACCGGTCCCGGCGAAGATCTCCTGGCGCTTACCCCGGAATATAAAGTGTGCGCAGTGAAGGTAGAGAAGATATAGCCATGGAAACAGGGGTGGGGCATCTGAGCAAAATGCCTCACCCCGTATGTAATTTGGCAAAGGGAAAATCCATGGATTTTGAGATTTTTTGAAAAAAACAATTCGTTGAAAAAAACGAATAATTTCTTGTTGTCTTTTTACTAAAAAAAGGTATCTTGTACTGTCTTATATGCAGAATTTTATCCATGTCTGAACAGATGGATAATTTCCCGATTTTGAAATTGTTTAGGTAATGACTCAGCATGCTAAAACCAAAGGTAGTAATCTTCAGAACGGCTGGGACAAATTGTGATTGTGAAACCCAATACGCTTTTGAAAAAGCAGGGGCAGAGGTGGATGTTATGCATATCAACACCCTGCTTGCAAACAAGAACGCACTTCACGATTATCAGATATTAACCCTCCCTGGCGGGTTTACGTATGGCGACGACGTTTCAGCGGGTAAAATCCTGGCCAATCAGATCAAATATCATTTGGCAGAGGAGATTACGACCTTCATCAATGAAAAAAAGCTCGTCCTTGGCATCTGCAATGGATTTCAGGCGCTGGCAAAGGCTGGATTTCTGCCGGATTTTACCATGCTTGACCAGGAGGTCACGCTGACCTTCAATGACTCAAACAAATTCGAAGACCAATGGGTTTACCTGAAAGTCTGTTCGGACAAATCGGTTTTTATTAAAAACTCTGAGGTTTCGGTTATCTATTTACCCATTGCACACGGGGAGGGAAAGTTTATTACAAAGGACGACGCCGTCCTGAATAGAATAACAATGAATCGTCAGGTAATCTTGCGGTACGTGAACGAACGTGGTGAAGAAGCTGGCTATCCATGGAATCCTGGCGGTTCCGTTCAGTGTATCGCAGGCATTTCTGATCCGACGGGACAGGTCCTTGGCATGATGCCACACCCGGAGAGGCATATAGAGCCGACCCAGCATCCGAGCTGGACCCGCAGTGGATTAAAAGAATGGGGAGACGGTTTTTTGATTTTTAAAAATGCAGTTCAGTATGCAAAAGCCAATTTTTGATCGCCTAAGAGATTTCTATATATATGGAGATAGAACATGATGCATAAACCGGTTACCGCGAGCGAAAAAAGTAAACCCATGGCAGATTTAACCAAATGCAGGGACATCCTTGCTAAATGTACCAGCGCTACTTCCGCTGACCTCATTCCTATCCTGCAGCAGATTCAGGACGCATACGGATATCTGCCCCAAAATGTTTTGGAAGAGATAACGGCAAGGGTTCGGATTCCCCTGAGCAAGATTTACGGGGTTATTACCTTCTATTCACAATTTTCACTCGAACCCAGGGGCAAGCATACGATCAAGGTCTGTGTCGGCACGGCGTGTCACATCAAGGGCGCTCCCGATATAAAGAAAAAAATCACCGAAGTCCTCCATATTCAGGAAGGGGAGACAACAAAAGATTACAAATTTACCTATGAGCCGGTAGCCTGTCTGGGAACCTGTTTTCTGGCGCCGGTCATGATGGTTAATGAACGATACTATGGAAAGCTAACGACGGAAAAAACTGAACAAATTTTGAAAAGTTACTAAACCGTAAAGGAGTGTTTACCGTGAAAAACCTGAAAACCCCTGACGATCTTGATATATACAAAAAATCCCTTGAAGCAAAACGCCGGACTGATACCACACGGATATTCATTTGTGCAACCGGTTGCAAGGCGCTTGGCGCTGAAGAAGTGTGCAGGGCGTTCAAGGATGAAATTGCAAAACAATCTCTTGCTGGCAAGATAGAAATCATAGAAACCGGATGCCAGGGCCTCTGTACGAGGGCGCCGGTATTGACCATAGAACCGTTAGGAATATTCTATGGCAGGGTCACAGAAACAGATGTTCCCGAAATTATTTCACGTACGATACAAAAAGGCGAGAACATCGACCGTCTCTGTTATTCCGAAGCGGGGAAACGCATTCCGTATGTCCGGGACATCCCTTTTTACAGCAAGCAGAAAAAGATTGTGTTAAAAAATTGTGGTAGTATCAATCCCCGCAATATCGATGAATATATCTTAAGAGACGGTTATGCCGCTTTCGCAAAAGTGCTTACGGATATGACGCCGGACAAGGTCGTTAACGAAATAAAAAATTCAGGACTGCGAGGGAGGGGTGGAGCGGGATATCCGACAGGTCTTAAATGGGAATCAGTGAGAAAGGCTCATGGCGATATAAAATACGTGGTCTGTAATGGGGACGAAGGGGATCCCGGCGCTTTTATGGACAGAGCCGTCCTTGAAGGCGACCCTCACGCCGTTATTGAAGGGATGCTCATTGGCGCATATGCAATTGGCGCAAAAAAGGGATTTATTTATGTGCGCGCAGAATATCCCATAGCGGTGGAGCACTTAAAAATTGCCATAGAACAAGCAAGAAACCTGGGACTCCTCGGCGAGAATATTCTCGGAACATCTTTCAGCTTTGATCTGGAGATCAAAATGGGCGCCGGAGCCTTCGTCTGCGGAGAAGAAACGGCTCTCATTGCTTCCATTGAAGGGAAACGGGGCATGCCACGCCCCCGCCCGCCATATCCTGCCACCAGCGGCATCTGGGGGAAACCCACGAATATTAACAATGTAGAGACCTTTGCAAATGTGCCGGTTATCTTCCTCAACGGTTCCGGATGGTACAAGACAATCGGCACAGAGAGCAGTAAAGGCACAAAGATATTTGCCCTGGCAGGCAATGTGAAAAATACCGGCCTTGTTGAGGTTCCCATGGGAACCACACTCCGTGAAATTGTCTATGACATCGGCGGGGGTATCCCTGGCAGAAAAAAATTCAAGGCTGCTCAGATGGGCGGCCCTTCCGGCGGTTGCGTTCCCGCCCAACACCTTGACCTCCCTATCGATTATGAAACGGTAAAAGCGGTGGGGGCAATTATGGGGTCAGGAGGGCTTATTGTCATGGACGACTCCACTTCCATGGTGGAGATTGCCCGTTATTTTATGGAATTTTGCCAGGACGAATCCTGCGGAAAGTGCGTACCCTGCAGGATAGGCACCAAGCGGATGCTTGATATCCTCACGCGGATTACTCAAGGACAGGGCAAACAGGAAGATATTAAACTCTTAAAGGAATTAGCGGAAGTCACAAAAACAGCCTCTTTGTGCGGACTGGGGCAAACGGCTGCAAATCCGGTGCTCTCTACCATTCAGTATTTCTCAGATGAATATGAGGAGGCTATTCATAAAAAAGAGACTCAAACGTCCCAGCACAATCCGCCGAAACCAGAATAGCGCAATATTCACGCAACCGACTAACCTCCCCTTTCATCTCTTCCTTCTCAAGGAGGGGATGAAGGAGGGACACCTTGCAAAAAATATTTACACCGTAAACAATCAGGAGCCAATGGCTCGCAAAAAATAGTTCCCTCCCCGTATCACTCCTATCATCTGACTGCGTCTTTGCCCTAAGGTCGTCTAAAACGAAACGTCGAAGATTTGTGGTAAAGTCGCATAGTTGGATAGTTTCGCGAAAACACGATTCAGCGATTTCGGTCTCTGATACCTTGAAAAGGACAAAAGATATTGTGGGAATTGCATGAAGATAGTATAATGAATTTTAACGTTGTGGTGGTAGAGCGACGAGACTCTCCGCTCTACGAATAAATGCATCGGAAGGCTTAAGGAATATTTTGCAAAGCGTGGTTCTTCGGTCAGAGAAAAACTGTCTGGAGCATCCATGTTGAATTACGTTAATATTATTGAAGAGTAGTGTATGAGAATCATATCCATTACGGGTACGGCAAGTGGTGTAGGAAAGACGGCTGTTGTGCGATTTTTACTGAAAAATCTTGAGGATTTTTCAGCCCTAAAAATCACGACAAAGCACGAAGGTAACTGTCCCAGACATTCTGACTGCGATGTGTGTGAGACCATGAAGCGTCCCTATACGATCACTACGGACCCGCTGCAAATCAATCAATCGGGCAAAGATACTGCTTTGTTTAATAGCGCCGGGGCCCGGAAGGTCGTCTGGCTTCAGGCACACTCAGAACACCTGAAAAGGGGCATAAAAGAGGCGTTAGCCCACTTTAGCAAAAATGATTCAATCCTTATAGAAGGGAATAGTTTCCTGCACGCACATGATGCAGACATCAGCATCCTTGTCACTACCCCCCGGGAAATAAAGATCAAACGTTCGACACGGCAAATTGTCTCTAAAATTGATCTGGCAGTCATTAATATCTATGCCGATGACAATCCCGACGATATTATAAAAACCCGGGAAAGGTTACACCAAATCGGATGTTATGCACCGGTACATACTATTAATCCGATGCAAGACAATTACCCCCCAAATGAAATTTTTCTCAACCACATAAAAGAAATGATCGGCCAGCCTGTTCAATCGTGATCAGATGGGAATCTTGTCCATCCGTCAGTATTGTGTGCAGTATCCTTCCTTAATCTGCCTTATTCACAATATTACTACAAAGATTGAAAGCGTTATCTCCTGAATTACCGACACCGGTAATGGCATACCTTCCTCCAGTTCGTAAAAGACATTCCGAAACAGAGATTTCATCAGTAATGCTTTCCTTGTATTGTGTCACGCATCTGATCCAATAATTTTAGTTTTGGCATAGGAGTTCCTTTTTATTATGAGAAATAATTTTATTGCAATAGTTTAATACTTTAAGGTATCTTACCACCAAAACATTCTTGGACCTTATTATATGCCCAAATGGCTGTATAATAAGTCACTAGCAACCGTATTATATGTACGAATAGTCGTAAAATAAGACGGTTATTGGTACGCCTAATTCATGTTATGAAACCAAAGGAAAGAAAAGAAGTGTCTGAAAGAATAGAATATTTTGATGTGTTACGAGGTTTGGCAATATTTGGAGTTGTCGCCATACATTCTTCAAACTCTGGCCTTCAGTTTAGTGAAGAAAGTATAAATTTCAATTTCACTGTTCTATGGCGTAATGTTTTGAATTTTGCAGTACCAATGTTCCTCGCCATCTCTGGGTTTTTTTATCACAGAAAACACTAGAAGGTTCTAAGGAATATATCGCTTTTCTAAGAAAACAAATTCCAAGAGTATACATCCCATTATTGATTTGGTCGCTAGTGTGGTTTGCACTTTCTGTCCTAATTTATAACAAATCAGTAGTATAACGTTTCATAAAAACATTGACAAATACTATGTCGTTAGATCGAATTTTTTCCAGCGATGAATAACCGGGGCTTCATTAATTTCAGATATTCCTATTACTATTCTATTTCGCAATTCGACAAGAGAATCGACCCTAATGTGCTTTAAGAATGTTCGGGCCA